>Ga0334889_1000159_pt1 | contig 112659 bp, 92 predicted proteins | sample GraSluR1_MG_2_FD_207222 | JGI IMG/M metagenome (GOLD analysis project Ga0334889, IMG submission 207222) | Sludge microbial communities from methane-producing bioreactor in Wageningen University, Netherlands - Granular Sludge_8_08-R1 | ecosystem: Engineered > Bioreactor > Anaerobic >...
GGGTAAGAAGTTACCATTGCGAACTGTCTTTGAAGACCAATGACGGACTTTAACTTTGGCCTTACCCTTCGTCTTGTCTGTTTACTCCAAACGAAAATAATATTTTGTTGCAAACATAGGATGACGGCTAAGGTTTATGTGTTAAAGCGGATAATCATATAAAATTATTAGGTATGAATATTGTAATTCTTATGGCAAAAGAGAATATATTTGCCTAATCTCAAAAACCATAATTTACCATGAAAAGACTTTTCTTATCGCTCGCTCTCCTTCTCTTCTTGGGTGCGGGTAGTAGTATATACTCGCAGAGTTTAAGGAACAGGGAAGTTGCTCTTATATCCTTTAATTACAGCATTCATCAGCAAGTTTCACAGGTGTTAAGTGAACTTTCGCAGTACTTTCCAGAGGTAGAAATCTCGAAAGGCGATAAATACACATCTATACTCAAGGATAGAAGCTGGTCTTTGATTGAAGAAATGCTTATGAAAGAGTTCAACATGTATATTCTTCCCCTCAATACATTTGGCAGAAGCTTTAGCTACGATCAGTACGGCTATCCAAATGTTAGCATCAATAGGGCTCTTCGGCAGGGTACTGCCCGTTTCTACCTAAAAGTGGATTTAATCTTCTCACAGATAACCCCACCAAAGGAAATAGGTTTTGGTTCAACATCACGTACCCGAAAGGACAGCACAGAAACCATAGAAATAGAAGAATCGAGCGGATTCATTCCTGAAGTATCAATAACGGTAACCTTTTTCACCGATAAGGGGATAATACCCCTTCAAAAGGTTACTGGGACTTCAAAAGCCAACTCTCCATGGGTAATCACACCCGAAATTCTCAACGGATTGGTAAATAACGAGGATTACCACGCTGATCAAACAATAGATATTATGGGGTTAATTCATCAGGCCATGAAAGATGTGATTAAGAAATTCCCTCAACAGCGCTAAATGGATATACAGAAAGCATTCTTAAGCAATGAACCCCTTTCAATAAGGGCTATTGGAATAATGTCGGGGACATCACTCGATGGTCTCGATATATGCCTTGCGGAATTCCAACATGTTGATGAAAAATGGAGCTTCGCCATTCGCAAAGCGAAAACAATAAACTACCCCGAAAACCTTAAACAGCAACTTGGGAATTCAATGCTTATAAGCGGGCAGGAGCTTGCGCTTCTCGATGCCTATCTTGGCAAATGGATAGGAAATAGGGTTAATGAGTTTTTGGTTGATCTGAATATTACAGCTGATGTAATTGGTTCACACGGTCATACAGTTTTCCACGATCCTCAAAAGGGCTACTCAACCCAAATAGGTAGCGGAGCTCATATCGCTGCGATTACAGGCATTCCATGTGTATGCAACTTTAGAGTGGGCGATGTTGCACGGGGAGGACAGGGTGCTCCACTTGTACCCATTGGTGATGAGATGCTGTTTAGCGATTATCATTTCTGCCTTAACCTAGGTGGTTTCTCCAATATCTCGTTCAAAAAATCGAACCAAAGAGTGGCCTTCGATATTTGTCCCGTTAATATTATCCTCAATCATCTCTCGATAGGTTTGGGTATGGAATACGATGAGCAAGGGCAAATGGGAAGACTGGGTAATATTGACCAAAAACTACTTGACAAGCTTAACAGCCTACCCTACTACCAACAGAATGGAGCAAAATCTCTTGGAAAAGAATGGCTCATCAGAGAGTTTTTACCTTTGATGAATACAAACGGAATCTCCATTGAAAATAAATTTCGAACCGTTTACGAACATATATCTCTACAAGTGTCACAATCACTTTCGAACAACGAAAACGAAAAAGTGCTGGTAACGGGTGGTGGTGCTAAAAACGATTTTCTAATGGAGTTGATCAGGAGCAAAACGAAGAATCAAATCATTATCCCATTGCCTGAACTTGTAGATTTCAAAGAAGCACTTGTTTTTGGCTTTCTCGCTGTTCTGTATCAGCTAAAAATACCATCCTGCATTGCATCGGCTACGGGAGCTAGAGAAAGCTCAGTTGGTGGATGTGTTTTTTACTAATAGTTCAAGTTCCTGGTAACAATATTCAAACACCTTTCTTAAATTTCAAAGGATTAAGGAGAAGGTATTGACTTACCTGCCAACGGCAGGCAGGTTGATTGATTGGTTGCCCCGAGGCTTCGGGGGAGGAACCGTCATCGCGAGGAGCCCACAGGTATTGGGGCGACGAAGCGATCTGTTCCATGCTCCCGATTCAACAGATTGCTTCTCCCGACAGCGATCGTCGGGATCGCAATGACGCAGGGAAGTCCGTCATCGCGAGGAGTCCACAGGTATTGGGGCGACGAAGCGATCTGTTCCATGCTCTCGATTCAACAGATTGCTTCTCCCGACAGCGATCGTCGGGATCGCAATGACGCAGGGAAGTCCGTCATCGCGAGGAGCCCCCAAGTATTGGGGCGACGAAGCGATCTGTTCAATGCTTACACTAATCGAGATTGTTTCATCAAACTTCAAAATGCGAAGTTCTCATCGCAATGACGCAGGGAAGTCCGTCATCGCGAGGAACCCCGAGGTATCGGGGTGACGAAGCGATCTTTTCAACCTTGACCATTCATGAGATTGCTTCAGAACAAAAAACGTTCCCTGCCTACCCTGCCTACCGGCAGGCAGGCGGCAGGAAGGTTCGCAATGACGCAGGGAAGTCCGTCATCGCGAGGAGCCCCCAGGTATTGGGGCGACGAAGCGATCTATTCCATGCTCCCAATTCAGCAGATTGCTTCTCCCGACAGCGATCGTCGGGATCGCAATGACGCAGGGAAGTCCGTCATCGCGAGGAGCCCCCAAGTATTGGGGCGACGAAACGATCTGTTCCATGCTCCCGATTCAGCAGATTGCTTCTCCCGACAGCGATCGTCGGGATCGCAATGACGCAGGGAAGTCCGTCATCGCGAGGAACCCCGAGGTATCGGAGTGACGAAGCGATCTTTTCAATGCTTACACTAATCGAGATTGCTTCATCAAACTTCAAAATGCGAAGTTCTCATCACAATGACGCAGGGGTACTGTGGATTGGTTGTTTAACTTAAATAGATGACGTGATGGAAAAAGAATGGTTGAAGTTGAAATGCTTCACGTTCTCGTCTAAATTATCTAAAACTTGCTCCTTAAACCTTTTTTTCTATTTTTGTCCAATTGTAAACTTAAAATATCCTTTAAAATGAAAAAAATGATCAGACCTCTATGTTTTGGCTTTATGTTAGCGGCTTTAACCCTATCGACCAAAACACAAGCCTGTACCAACTTCCTGGTTACAAAAGGTGCCTCCGTTGACGGATCAACAATGATCACCTACGCTGCAGACTCGCACTACCTATACGGAGAGCTATATCACTGGCCCGCAGCAACCTATGCTCCAGGAACTTTGCTTAAGGTTTATGAGTGGGATACTGGAAAATTCCTCGGAACAATTCCACAAGCACTCCAAACTTACAATGTAGTTGGTAACATAAATGAATATCAGGTCGCCATTGGCGAAACCACCTACGGTGGCAGGGATGAACTGGTTGACACAACTGGCATTATCGATTATGGCAGCCTTATCTATTTCACACTTCAGCGTGCCAAAACTGCCCGCGAAGCCATTAAGATCATGGCCGAGCTGGTTGCTGAACACGGTTACTACAGCAGCGGTGAGTCATTTTCCATAGCCGACCCAAACGAAGTTTGGATCATGGAAATGATTGGCAAGGGCACCGATATGAAAACAGACAAAAAAACTAAGAAAACATTTAACGCCAACAAGGGGGCTGTTTGGGTTGCCATGCTTATCCCCGATGGATATGTTAGCGCTCATGCAAATCAAGCTCGTATAACCACTTTCCCAAAGGAAGATGGAAAGACATCCATAAGCTCCAAGAATCTCGATAAAATCTTCAATTCAGATGTTAAGGTTGTTTACGCACACGATGTTGTTGAGTTTGCTAGCAAAAAGGGATGGTATAAGGGCGATGGCTCCGACTTCAGCTTCTCCGACACCTATGCACCCCTCGATTTTGGCGCTGCCCGTTTCTGCGAGGTTAGGGTTTGGTCATTCTTTAAGGAGATCGACAAGAGCATGTGGAACCATTTTGAGTATGCCAAGGGACACGATTTGGCCAACCGCATGCCATTGTGGATAAAACCCGAACGAAAGCTATCCGCTCAGGATCTGATGCACTTCATGCGCGATTACCTACAGGGTACTGAGCTGGATATGAGCAAGGATCCGGGAGCAGGCCCCCATGGCCTGCCATACCGTTGGCGTCCGTTAACATGGAAATACGAGGACAAAACCTATGTTAATGAGCGTGCCACCGTTACCCAGCAAACCGGATTTTCGTTTGTAACCCAGAGTCGTAGCTGGTTACCAAACCCCATTGGAGGAATTATTTGGTTTGGTGTTGACGATGCCGGAACTTCAGTTTACACTCCAATTTACTGTGGTATAGACCGTGTTCCCGAAACTTTTGCCAAGGGCAATGGTGATATCCTCACCTACTCCCCCGATGCTGCATTCTGGGCATTCAACAAGGTGTCAAACTTTGCCTATCTACGGTACGATGTGATGAGTGCCGATATCCACAAGGTTCAAAAGGAACTGGAAGACTACTATGCACAGATGACTCATGTAATTGATAAAGCTGCTTTAGAACTACACAAAACCAATCCTGGCGATGCCATAGCCTTCCTAACGAATTACTCGGTGAATACAGCCAATGCCCTTGTGGCACGTTGGCAAAAGCTGTTTGAATTCCTGTTGGTGAAGTATATCGATGGAAACATTAAGCAGGAGACCAATGGTGTGTTTAAGTGGAACGAATACCATGTTGCTCCAGCAAGGGTAGGCAACCCTCAATACCCCGACTGGTGGAAGAAACAGGTTATTGATGCTACCGGTGATAAGCTTTTGGTTCCTCCGGGAGATAATCATTAAAAGAAAAGCTGCCCTTAGGGGCAGTTTTTTTTGAATAAAATATTTTATTAATCAATTTTTTTATACTTTTGCGGGCACATTTTTGCACGGAATCTCTTGCAAGAACATAGGAGTCAGCAATATTACGTGCTTGGAACACTTAATAATTTGAAACAATGGATCTAGTAAAGGTTGCCGAGAAGGCTTTTGAAGTACCCCAGGAGTTCCCACAGTTTAAGAGTGGAGATACTATTACCGTTCATTACAAGATTAAGGAAGGGAATAAAGAGCGTATCCAGAATTTTAGGGGCGTTGTAATTCAGCGAAAGGGAACAGGTGCCACTGAAACATTCACCGTTCGCAAGATTTCTAGCGGTGTTGGAGTGGAAAGGATATTCCCCATTTTTTCACCCTTTATTGACAAAGTTGAGCTCAATAAAGCTGGGAAAGTTCGCCGTGCAAGGATATTCTACCTAAGGAAACTCACAGGCAAAAAAGCCAGAATTAAGGAAAAGATCGTTAAGATTGAAAAGAAGTAAATCATTGTTGGCACAAGCAGCTAATACGACTCCGTAGCTTAACTGAATAGAGCACCTGACTACGGATCAGGAGGTTGGGGGTTTGAATCCCTCCGGGGTCGCAGCGAAGACCAGTCGAAAAGGCTGGTCTTTTTTCTTTGTAATGCAAAGATAGGAAAGGGATTACAAGGAAAACTGACTCTATATTAACAACATAAGGGGAGGCTAAGTGCGATAGGTGTTTATACCCTTTTTTGACCTTCGTTATTTATTCTTGTGATCCCCCTTTTTTGTTTGGGGTTAAACTGCTATTCTTTTAGTAACGTGTGGCGTTATTGCTGAAGTTTGAAGACATACGTAATTGTTCCAGTTTGGTATGCTGGAGCTCCTGGGCTTACATCAAACTTAGCTCGAAGCGCAGCAGTTTCGGCAGCTTTTAAAAGATCACTATCAAGGGTTGTTGAACCCCTTACTCCCTGTACAGCTTTGGTTACAACACCTTTCCTGTCAACGGTAACCTCAACCACAACTTTACCGCTCTTTTGCTTTGGGTATTCGGGTTGGGGTAACGAAAGGGCGTTTCTTCCACTCAGGCTAAAACCAATACCATTACCACCCGCAGCTGTTTTGCTTTCCCGACTAGGGAACGAGGATCTTCTGTCTAAACCCCAAGAACTTTCTTCAAGAGGTTTGGCCTCTTCCCAATTTATAATCAGCTTAATTTGATTATTAACTTTGAATAAAGAATCTTCCAGGACTCCTATCTGGTTTACCAATTCAGCTCTTATTGATATAAGTTCCTCTAGCGACTGGTTACCTTGAGAGAATGCCTGATTACCAATTAAAAGAAGAAGAAAGATTAATCTTTTCATAGCATGTAGGTTTTTAGATATCATCAAGAATTTGCTAGAATTATTTATCCGTGTTTTATTTCCCCTCCAACGCCTCCTTCAGCGCCACCTGCAGCAACTCCTGCGTGTACTGCTGGTTCTGCTGTATGCTCTGCTCTAGACTATCGCATAGCTGCATTAGCTGATCAATTTTGGCTAGTATACGGTGTTGCTCGGGGAGTGGGGGGAGTGGGATGTCAATGTCTCTAATAGTTCCCATTGACAAACTTGGTTGTGCTGTTGCTTTAATATGTTTAAACAACTCCCTTTGGCCAATATTTGACATTAAAAAGTAATTAATAAACTTGACTTCTATCATATATTCACAACCCTCAAAAGGTTCCATTTTAGCAACATTTGGAGCTAAATGCCATCTTTCTTTTTCATTAAATGTTGCAACATCCCCAATACCTGCTCCTATAAAAGTTACAAGCAAACATTTTTTTGTAAGGGAGCATCTGTCTAATTGCAGAGACGTTTTCTTATCAATGAAAAGTAAATTGGTTTTATCAATATTTAATGGTCTAACATTTTGAGCCCTAATTACTGGAACATCTCCTGATTCCTTTAGTTTTATGTAATCAGTGTATTCAAAACCGGCTAATTTGGTAACGAAAAAAATATCATCAGTTTTACACCAATCCCAACTATCAGGTATTATATAATCCTCCCTAAAACTAAGTGATTGTTCAGTTGATTTTCCACTTTTTAACTTCTTTGACTTTATCAGAAAACCTTTTATTGTTTTTATGCGTTCCAGCAACTTGCTGGCTGGCTCATCGTTGGGGTTTTGCGGAACCAGCTTGCCCTGCACGGCATCCTGCAGTATCTGCTGGCGAAGGTTTTTTAGGAGGGTGAGCTGATTTATATTTTCTGATTCAATAGATGACACTGATTGTTTCGTATGAAAAACTTTTACAACAGCATCTATATATTCTTTTGGAATTATGTCTAAATCAAGTGTTGCTTTTTTCTGAATAGAAAAAAGAACTGAGATTATTTTTTCCTGAACACTAATTATTGGAAGGGGAATCTGTGTTTGGTTAATTACGGTTTGACTAATATTTGGTTGTGCTCCTCCCTTACTGATTTCAATGAATTTGTAGCGGTGTTGTCTCAGAAACCAATACAAAAAGTCTCTTTTAATTTCTTCTTTTGGGAAAAGAGCACAAACTGCTTGATTCGTGGATACTTTAATCTTTGTAATTCCAGTTTTTCCTGCTGTTGCTCCGTACATTGCAAGCAGCAACGTTCCTTCAGGAAATAACTTTGCAGAAGAATTTTTTAGCCCCTTTTCAGTAATAAACTCTTCTGTATTCTCTATATATCCATCATTTAATTCACCAGATTTCAACCATGGTATATCACCATTATAGAAGTCGCTATTACCACGCAATGGAGTTCCACCACTAGATGAGGTTGCAATTTCTCCAATGCATTTTAAATCCTCGTATTTACTTAGTTCACTAAAAATTGCTTCTGCCACCAAAACGCAAACATCAGTCTTTTTTATATAATCTACATAGTTGACCTTCATTTCAATTCAGATTTCAACCGATTCAACAACTCATTGCTCTTTTTCATCGATTTTGCCAGTAGCTCCATTAGCTCAACGCTGGAATACTGTTGGGTTTCCTCCTCCCTGTGGGGGTTTTTAATATCGAGATCGTAGCCACGGTCAACTATGGTTTGTATATCTACCTTCCAGGCCACCTCGCTCTCGGAGCGGTTATTCCACCACTGCTTTATGGGTTCAAACTCTTCAACCCGTATTGGCTTGGTTTTGCTATACGATTTTTGCCCCTCGGGCAAACGGTGTTCGTAGTACCAAACCTCCTTTGTGGGTTTCCCTTTTTCAAAGAAAAGCAGGTTGGTTGCCACGGTTGCGTAGGGTTGGAACACGGAGTTTGGCAAACGGATAATGGTGTGCAAGTTACACTCCTCCAGCAACTTTTGGCGTACCCGTAGTTTTATACCTTCGCCTGTAAGCGAGCCATCGGGTAGCACAATGCCAGCCCGTCCGCCGTTTTTCAGTAAATGAATCATCAGCACCAGAAACAGGTCGGCGCTCTCCTTAGTACGGAAGTTCTGCGGAAAGTTCTTCTCGTTGTTGTTGGCCACAATACCACCAAAGGGTGGGTTTGCCAGTATCACATCCACGCGGTCGCGCTCACGGTAGCTAGTTAGTGGCTGGTCGAGCGAATCGCGGAAAAGAATTTTGGGTAGCTCAATATCGTGAAGAATAAGATTGGTGGTTGCCAGCAGGAACGGAAGCGGTTTGTACTCCCAACCCATAATGTTCTCCTGGATGCTTTGGCGTTCCTCCACGCTGTTAGCCTGCAACTTAAGATGCTCAATGGCCGATGTTAGGTAACCAGCCGTTCCGCAGCTTGGGTCGAGAATCTTCTCGCCAAGCTTGGGATTAATCATATCGGTAATAAAGTGGGTAATTGCTCTTGGGGTGTAGTACTCGCCACTTTTACCTGCGCTTTGCAGGTCTTTCAGAATGGTTTCGTACATCTCGCCAAAGGCGTGTCGTTCCTTGGCAATGTTAAAATCCAGCTCATTGAGCTTATTCAGGACCTTGCGGATATTGATTCCGCTTTTCATGTAGTTGTTGTTGCCAGCAAAAACCTCACGAACAATAAGCGCACGTCCATTGCCAACGCTTAAATCGATATTACGTAGAGCAGGAAATAGCTTCTGATCGACAAAAGCTTGCAGCTCATCGCCGGTTATCCCCTCATCATCGCCAGCCCAGTTTCCCTTCTCCTTAATCCAGTGAAACTCTTTAGGAATGGGCGATTTGTAATTGTCGTCCATCAGCTCGAGTTCCCTATCCTTATCCGAAAAAATCTTTAGGAAAAGCATCCAACCCAGCTGCTCAATACGCTGGGCATCGCCATTAAGCCCAGTATCCTGCCACATTATATCGCGGATGCTTTTTAAAATACCTGAGATGTTAGTCATTGATAAGTTGATGTTTTTATTATCACGTAAGAATTTTAACCATGTAATGTTGTATTAACTTTTGGCTAAAGCCATTACGTATTCCGTTTTAATTACCACGCCCTAAAGGGCGTGGTAAAGATAGAATCTATTTGCTCAAAATTATTCTGTTGATTAAACTATAGGCTCATCTATTCGTTTTTCATGGTTTCCGTAATTGTTTAGTAAATTCATCTTAAATCAATTACCTCGGGCTTCAGCCCGAGGATTTAGGAAAAAAGGAAAAATGGCTTTAGCCAAATTCAATCCCTGAACTTTTCAAAACCATATTGTTGAATAAACTCATCAAATTCCTCTTCAAAGGTTTTCTTCTTATGGTGTTCCTCCTGTCGTTTGATATATGTTCTAACTTCACTAACCATCGATTCAGATACGGAAACTGCATAATACTCGTTTTGCCATTCAAATTTTTGTCTTATTAATTTTTCCTTATTAATCCAAAATGATGATTCCCCCTTAATCAGTTGCATTATCTTTTCGATGGTTTGATCTGATCCTAATGAAACGAGGCAATGACAATGTTCTGAATAACCACCAATAATATCGATAAAAATACTTTTCGATTTAGCGTTATCCCTGATATGTTGCCACATTTTCTCTCTTAACTCTTTTGTGTTTAGAAATGGAATACGTTTTTTTGTAGTCCATACAAAGTGGATGTAAACTCTTATGTGTGGCATATTATATTTTTTTTATTTCACCACATTACCAAAAGGTAAGTTACCAAGAGGTAAGTTACTAGAATGGAAGTTTGATTTGAGTTATGCTGTTCTGTATAGTTCATGCTCCAGTTCATGAACTGCTTTTAGGTATTCAACTTTATTACCAAACGTTTTTATTATCTCCATTGGCGAGCCAAAATCGGTAAATGGTTTTACCTTAAGCACCTCAATGGATTCAATATCGGATATTCCCTCATCGGCATACTTATCAAGGAGGTTTTCAAGTACCATCCTTGCTTGTTCTCCATACTTGGTGAAGTAATTACGCTTTTTCACGTTATTTACTCGTTCTTTACGGGTCATTGGTGGCTGATCGTATGCCACATGGCAAATAAGATCGAACAGATCGACCTCCTTGTTTACGGCTTCGTAAAGAGCTTCAACAAGCACACCCTGTTGTCTTAACTCTTCTATTATTGCAGTTTTTTGGTCGGCAGAGTTCCATGTATTAAGAAAATCGTTAAGGGTAGCGAATTGTCCTTTGATAATCTCCCTGGTATGGTCTTTTAGGGTTGTTGTAATTGGTTTTCCGTGCTGATCGAAATACAATTCTCGGCTTACTAGCACAGAAACATCAACTCCATTAACGTATATCTTGGGGCGGGATTCAGAAACTTGTCGCGCAATAGTGTTTGGGGGGTATTGTGTTTGGGTTTCCTCCCCTTCTAATTTGTGGATTAAATCTTCGCCCGTTTCTTCATCAATTAAGGGTGAATCATCCATTTGCTCTTCATCTACGATATCTGAAAGATCATCGGCTTGTGAAACAGGCTTTACCTTAATGGGTTCACCATCAAATTCTGGGTCGGCAAAAAGATCGGTGGCATTACGAAAATCCAAAATGGTGAAGTAAAGCTTCCCGTACTCTTCGTTAATGCGAGTTCCCCTGCCAATAATCTGTTTAAACTTGGTCATGGATGCAATATTGGCATCCAGTACAATAACCCTGCAGGTTTGTGCATCAATCCCGGTGGTCATAAGTTCTGAGGTGGTTGCTATTACTGGATATCGTTGCTCAGGATCGGTAAAATTATCAAGTTCGCGTTTCCCCTCGTCATTATCACCCGTGATTTGCATGATGTACTTATAGTTTTCGGCAACCAGATCGGAATTTTCCTTAGCCAATTCGCTCCGCATCCTTTCTGCGTGGTCGATATCCTGGCAGAACGCAATGGTTTTTGCATATCGGTCGTACCCCTTTAGAAATTCTGAAACCTTGCTGGCTACAATTTCAGTACGTTCATCAACAACCAGGCTCCTATCGTAATCCTTTCGGTTGTATATTCTATCTTCAACAAGGTTACCTTCTTTGTCCAATTTTCCATCTTCAGGTCTCCAACCCTCCAAGTCAATATTTAATCCCACTCTAATTACTCGATATGGTGCAAGAAAACCATCGTCAATGCCCTGTTTTAGGGAGTAAGTGTATACTGGGTCGCCAAAGTACTCTATGTTGCTAACCTCGTTGGTTTCCTTTGGTGTTGCCGTTAAGCCTATATGTGTTGCCTTACTAAAATACTTCAGGATTTCGTGCCAAGCACTATCATCTCGTGCCGATCCGCGATGACACTCATCAATTATAATTAGATCAAAGAATTCACGGCTAAACTGCTTATAAATGTTTTTCTCCTCCTCATTTCCAGAAATACCTTGATATAATGATAGATACACCTCATAGGATTTATCTACGGTGCGGTTTTTCACCATCGTCATCTTATCCCTAAAGTGCTTGAAATCTCCTCGTTGTGCTTGCCCTATCAATGCATTGCGGTCGGCAAGAAAAAGAATTCGCTTCTTTACCCCAGCTTTCCATAGCCTGTAAGCAATTTGAAATGCTGTATAGGTTTTGCCAGTTCCGGTTGCCATAACCAAAAGAATTCGGTTTTGGCCATTTGCTATGGCTTCAATGGTTCTGTTAATGGCAATTTGCTGGTAGTATCTGGGCCTTCTTCCAGAACCATCGAAGAAGTAATCTTGCTGTGCTATTCTTTCCGATTCATCGGTTTTGATTCCTTTGTATATTTTATACTTTTCCCAAAGCTGCTCGGGTGATGGAAATTCGTCTGGGCTAAGTACTTTTTCTATGTTTCCATCAGTTGCCGTTCGGTCGTGGTACAGAAAACCATCGCCATTACTACTAAAAACACTTGGAATATCAAGGATTCTGGCATAGTCTAATGCCTGCTGAATTCCTGCTCTTACAGAATGGTTATTGTCCTTTGCTTCAACAATGGCGATTGGAATATTTGGTTTGTAGTAAAGAATGTAGTCGGCACGTTTACGGGCTCCACGGGCAGTTAACCTACCACGGACATAGATTTTTCCATCGGTAAAGGTTACTTCTTCCAGTAATTGCTTCTGCTTATCCCATCCTGCTTTTTCAATTGCAGGAGTAATAAACTTAGTGCAAATATCTCTTTCGGTTAGGGTTTTCTTTTCCATTACTAATTGCTTAGTATATGTTAAAAGGTAAAATTAGCAAAAAATGAATGATAAACTAAAAAAGTTTAAGGTTCAATGCAATGGTTTGGATTCGACAAGTTGTGAAGAGAAATAAAAAAAGGGCTACCCACGTTGAACGAGGCTGTTAATTGAAACAAATTTGGTTGCACGGCATAGGAACTGCGAAACCCAAATTTTGTCAAACTATCATCAATCCCTAGCTTAATCAAGATAAAAACTATATAAGCAACTCCGTATCTAAGCTACTTACAGGTATTGCTCTAACCTTATCATTAATGGGGATAATGGTATCGCCAGGGTAAATAATCCATGCCCTCTCAATATTAAGATCATTTATTGATGTTGTCAGCGAGCGTGAAAGCCTTGGCGTATCGGAGAATTTTACCTCAATGGCATAATTTTTACCATTACTCTGCCAGAACAGATCCACCTCAGCTCCGCTATGGGTTGAGTAGAAGTAAACCTCCTCGGAGCGTTTAACCAATGTTGTAATAGCATTCTCAATGCAAAACCCCTCCCATGAGGCACCAACCTTTGGGTTTGAAATCAACTGATCTAAACTATTTATGGTGAGCAGAGTATGTAGTAAACCCGAGTCGCGAAAGTATAGCTTTGGTGCTTTTACCAAACGTTTTCCCAGGTTAGCATGCCAGGGCTGTAGAATTCGAATCATAAATGCACCCTCAAGTATTTCGAGATAACGGCGAATGGTCATATCAGAAACACCGAAGGCGCGGGAAAGCTCTGAATAGTTTAATATCTGACCATGATAGTGCGATAGCATTGTCCAGAAACGTCGCAGGGTGTTTGAGGGAATACTTATACCAAGCTGGGGAATATCCCTTTCAAGAAAAGTGGTAATAAAGTTAGTGCGCCAAATTGAGCTCTCCGCTTCGGAGAGCAGGTAAGCACGGGGAAAAGCACCTTGCAACCACAACCTACGGTAATTCTGCTCCACATCGTTAAGCCTAAAACCACCCAGAAAATGGTATCCAATCCTTCCTGCCAGCGTTTCGCTGCTGCCCTTTATTAGAGTGGTGGACGCACTACCAAGCACTAAAAACTTTTGATCACTATGGTTGTCGCATTGATAACGAAGTAATGGGAAAAGCTCTGGTTTTAGCTGAATCTCGTCAATCACTATCAGCCCCTTTAAGGTGCTGAATAGGAATTGAGGATTATCAAACTTAACCAGATCAACAGGATTCTCAAGGTCAAAGTAATGATTGGCCTTAATTTGTCGCGCAAGGGTGGATTTACCTACCTGCCTAGCCCCAAGTATGGCCGTTACAGGGAATACACTAATAAGCTGGTTTAGCCTATCAATCTCGGCCCTACGATTTATCATAAATTTTTTCTTCAAAATTAAGGATTTAAACTTGAAATATCAAATATTATGTTTGATATTTCAAGTTTAAATTGCACCCCCGTTAATCGGAGGCTTACAGAATGAAACGAAGTTCGGCGGCGGTCCTACCCCGTTTGTCTCGGGTTGCACCTGAGTAGGACTATTGCAAGCAGGTTGCGCCTAGGCTACCAGCATAGCCGCACAGTTTTTATTGCATGAGCATGCCTGTCAGTAGCTTCGTTGTTCGTTAATAAAGCTGTACTTTTGTTTGGCAGAGCCAAAAGAGATAGATACGGCTTAGGCACAACTTGTCCCAGCCTGTCCCGGCACTTGTAGTCGGGAATGTACTTTATCGGGAGCCTAAGTCGTACGGGGATTATCTTTCCGGAAAACTCCATTTTTTCCTCTACTTTTTGCTTGATCAAAAAGTAGCAAAAAATCAACGCTCACGGGCTATTCCCTGAATTCAACATTGGTGGTTTTCCCCGGAGCGCAATTGCTGCGCAGCGCTCCTTATCACTAGCCATCGCACAACTCGCCTTCCTTGAATTCTAGGGGAATACCCCGTATGCGATCTGAAGGGAATGGCCCATGGGTTTTACGGTAAAATCTCAACTGGGGCGCTAGCCCCAGCGCACAAGGGCACGCAGGCACCAAGAAGTCAACGCCCCACATAAACAAATTGTTTTTCCAAAAATATCGTTACCTTAGCCCTTGCGTTCTTTGAAGTTTGGTATGGCAGCAGCAGGGCTACTACCCCTTTGGCATGGCGCTGGGCGCCACCTTCGCCACCGCCGAGCCCAACAGCATCATGTACAACGGCAAGGAGCTACAGGACTACACCCTCAACCGCCTGGAGCTGGGCTGGTACGATTACGGACGGAGATTTTACGACCCACAACTCGTTCGCTTCCACACCCTTGACCCGCTGGCGGAGAAGTTCCCCCACCAGTCCCCCTTCGTGTACGCCAACAACAACCCGATCCGCTACATTGACTTCATGGGGATGAATGCGACAGACACTAATAAAGAGGATGATGAAGAGGCTCAACGAAGGGCAGAGCAAGAGGCGCAAAAGCAGAAGTTAAATGATGCAATAAGTAGATATTTAGAGAATGGGGGGAAGGTAAATTACCTGACTAAAGGACAATATTTAAGTCGAGGTTGGCCAGGTGCTCAAGTCAATGAGAGAAAAAGTGGGAACAACTTATATAGCCTTGGATTGTCTTTAGCAGTAGCAGGTCCTCATAATTCTTTAAGCAAAAGTATATCATTTGGTGTGACTTTTGGGAATGGTGCTGGTTTTTATGCGACAAAAAAGGAGGGGAAAGGCGTAATGCTTTCAGCGGCAGTTGATTTTACCATTTACGAGAATCTTGGAAACAAAGAATTAACCCCTTATAACACGCAGGGTGAAGGTGGAGAAATTGATTCTGGTTACAGTTTTTTTGGGGGATCTTTGGGTTGGGCAAAGCATAATGTAGAACCCTCACCATATAGATCAGTTTCTTTAAGTGGTTCATATGGTATGGATTATGGTGCAGCCATATGGGAAACTAAAACAACAGTAATGCCATTAGAATTTATGCTAAACATTTCAACACTTCCAATTGCAACATCAGTTGTTTTAAATTTTTTAATTAACGAATAACGACATGAAGAAAAGTGTATTGATTATTATCTCTTTTGTCCTTACTATAATAACTTTAGTCATACTATATTATGACCAACCAAGTAAAAATGAGATATGCATAGACGCTTTTATAAAAGCAGGGCAAGTTGAATACAAGGGTTTAGTTGACAAAAAGTATATCGACATAAATCATGCAATACCCATATTTATTGTTAAGGATAAAAACAATATTAGTTTAAAAGTATCAAATTATAGAGATATTAGTGGATTGTTTGATTACATCGAGGTGGGAGATAGTATAATAAAAGAAGGGGACAGTTATGAAATAATTGTGATTCGAAATAATTTTGAAAAAAAATTTACTTTGGATTATGGCTGTAACTAATTAGGTATTACCCCCCCCCGTTAAGCCGAGGCTGCTAGATTGAAACGAAGTTCGGCGGCCGTTCTCCGTTGAGCGGAGGCTGTCAGATTGAAACCCCCGCTACCGCACGATTTTATTGTGTGGTAACGAAGAAAGGAAAAAGAAGGTAACAAAGCCCCCCGTTAAGCCGAGGCTGCTAAATTGAAAAAACGTTGGGCGGCGGTTGCACCGCCGTCGGAATATTCTTCAAGGCTTTGCCTTGGGTAAGAGAGGAAAAGCGAAACCCGCCTGATTTGGGCGGGTTTTGTTGCGTTTTAATGCGGTGTCTTTAAGCACTTCGAGTACCTTAATACCCTCAGAGACAACTTATCCGTATTTCAATATATTGCAGGCTATGAGGTGATTGGCAACTTGCCCTTAACAAACATCGTAATGGTAAACACACCCACAACGGTAATCCCAATAATGGCAGCAATAACAATTGATTGGAAATCGGACTGGCGCTTAAGCACTATTCCAATAAAAGCCCACATCACGGCAAGTCCAATAAAAGGGTTACTCAATTTAACCAAAGCAAGCGAGGTGATTACAACACCAATGGCTATCATAATTATTGCCCACGATGAGGGAGCAATCCCCCAACCTCCCCAGCCTTCTTTTACCAGTAGAGCTGTTACATTGGCTATGGTGGCTATGCAAATCCACCCCAGATATATGCCAAAAGCAGCCTTGGTAATGCCACTGGGTAAGGGTATAATCCTATAGTTAATTACAATTAGCGCAGCCAGTAGCCCAAGCATAAGCAGCAATGAAATTGGCAACGATTCGTAGTGCCATGCCACTATCCAAAGCCCATTGAAAGCGCAACTAATTGCAAAAAACCAGCCTATTTGCTGTACCATTTCCCTATTGGATTCGCGGAATTGCACAACAATAAAAATCAGGAGAATCAGGTAAATAACTCCCCAAATGGAGAAGGTAATGCCTGCCGGAACAAAAAGGTTTGAGTACTGATCGGAAAGCTGACCTGTGGTTTTGCCATTGATGGGCAATGAGTTTGCCAGATAGTTCATCAGAACCATAACAGCAAACATAATAAGATTAAGGATCTTGTAAATCATGGGATTAAATTGAGGTTAAGATTAAGGCTAGATATATATTTATAATTAATAGATCAGGGTAATTGGCCGTCTAATCTCTGTGCCAACATCTTGAAGTTAGACTTTGTTTCATCATCAAAATCGCTAAACTTTAAAATGTTACTTTTCACCTTTTGTGCCAGAGAATTGGCCAGCACCACGCGTGAGAGTTTATTATCATGTATAAACTCGCCATTGGATTCGGGAATACCAATCCGCTGATTGATAATATGCTTTTTAAAATCGAGCGTGGAGAACAGATCCTCAACCATGGAAAAGCTCTGAAGATGCAAGACTCTATAATCTTCTGGGTTTTCGAGCGGTTTGAGGTTTTTTTTCAGCTCTTCAATTTGGTCATTCACATGGTCATTACCAAATACCAGAATGCTGTAATCGAGCCCCCAACCTAACATTAAGTTGGAAAGAAGTTGAAGCGACTGACCTCCGGTGGCTGGGATAAAGGATATCTCCTTTTTATATCCAGTCATGGGAAGCATTGCCGAGAGGTAGTAGAACGTTGCAATATCCTCAACTATAACATTATTCTTTTTTCTAATAAAATGATTTTCGGACAACTGTACGCCCATAAGGGCGTAAATGGGGAAGAGAGTATCCTGTGCAGCGGAATGAAGAGAACTTGCATCGAAAAGAACTGTTTCACTATTATCCATATCATGCGAACGCTGAACGGCCAAAATTCTGAAAAGCTTTTTTGAATCGATGAGATTTGGAGAGTGGGTAGTGTAAACAACCTGTAGTTTGTCCCTAATGTCATCAAAAACCTTAAGAACATCCTCCTGTGCACGAGCGTGCAGGCTTAGCCCAGGCTCGTCAATAAGCAGAACTCTATTTTTTCCTCCATACTTCCTTGCAGAGGCTTTTAGCTCAAGGTAAAACGAAAGGAACCATCGAACACCTCTGCTTCTCTGTTTAGGGTACAATCGCTCCTGCTCGTCCTTAATCCAAAATTCCAGATAGGGTTTGCCCATCTTCTCAGGATTCTGAAAATCGTAGTGTTCCAGCTCAAATGCTATCTGAATTTTATTGGTCTTTCCAATACATTGTCCCCAATAATCCTGAAAATTGACAGTGAGCTCGTTATTGAGATTCTCAATCTTCTGCTTAAGGATACGATTGTTTGTCTGGGTAAAAAAATGAGGTTCTAGTCCAGCAATAACCAGGAAGTTTTTTACAGCCTTATAGCCCTCTGCTAATGTGTGTTCATGGAAAAGATCTTCCAGATCGATCTTGTTGGGGAGTAACGATGAGAAATCCTCGAATAATTCGAAATGGGGAATGTTTTCGAAGAAAATAAGAGCGGCATCCTCCCGTGAACAAACCTTATCGAAATGGTTAAAATCATTTTCGGCCAAGCGCTTTGCATCGAATTCGTCCTTGCCATCGCACAGGTGTTTCAACTCGAACTGGAGCAATTTAAGCTCTCTTTTTAAAACCTCGTAATCGCCAGTTGACTGAATGTAAAGGCTTTTAAATTGCTCTATCTTTTTTGCTATGTTCCTTTGCTCCCTATTACCACGTGCAATTTCAAATTTTTTCTCCTCTGCCATTAGGTCGGTGTATGCATAGTCAACTCTTTGAGATGCCATGTCAACCTTTTCCATAAGTTCTGAGCAGGCACTGGAGATATTCAGAATAGTGTTGGCAGTGGATAAAGCATCACGAATTGCTTTCTGTTCATTTTTAGTTTTTTCAATCTGCTGCTCAATCTTCGATATTTCAATCCCGATCAACGAGATTTCCTTCTCCATAAGTTCCTTTTTGGGTTCATCAGACAACTTTCGCATTTGTCGTTCAATATCACCCGTTTTATCGACAAGTGACTCTATTGACATCTTATACTTAGCCAAAAGCTGATCAAGGGACTCCACCTCTTCTGCAAGTGTTTTGCTCTTCTCTGAGAAGGTTGCTTGGGTATCACTTACAACCTTATCCAACTTATCCCAGTAGCTATCAAAATCCTTGTAAAGATTGATAATGTCATCGCCATTCAATGCTAATTTGCTACTTTGAAGATCCTGCCAACTCCTGACAAGGGTCACTTCACCTGTTTTCTGTATTTTTTCTATGACACCTTCAGGGAATATTTTGCTGGGAACTGGATATTCACTCTCATTCTCCACCTTAAACACACAGCTAACCTCGGGCATAGACAGATCGCTACGAAGTATATCATCGGTTATTGCACCATCGTAGAAACTTTTCAAGGCTTCCAAAACCGAGGTTTTTCCGCTCTCGTTCTGACCAATAAGTGCGGTAACATTGTCGGGCGAGAGGTTGTTCCAACCCGTATCAATAATACTTCGATAATTCTTAATTCGAAACGCTTTTAATATCATTGGTTAGCTGTTGTTTGTATTTGAATACTTTACTCCCATAACCAGAATGTCATCAATTTGCTTAACACTACCCATCCAGTCAGCAAGTGTGGATTTAAGAACATCTTTTTGCTCTGCCATTGGTAAATTCCAAATCTTTAATAGCAGATTTCTAAGATTACTACACTTGAATTTCTTGCTATTTGGGCCTCCCAATTGGTCGGCATATCCATCGGAAAAAAGGTAAATACAATCACCCTCCTGCAGTTCAAGTTCGTGGTTTGTAAATGATTTTTCTTCCGTATAATGAATGCCTACTGGCATACGATCGGGATCAATGAATATCATTTCACCATTTCTGATAAGGCAAAGTGGATTGTTAGCTCCGCTGTATTGTAGAGTATTGGTTTGTTGATCAATCATGCAAAGAGCAATATCCATTCCATCCTCTGAAACATCATCCGATCCGGTCTGACCAAGTGCCTTCATCACTTTTTCTCTCAATTGATTAAGCAATCTATTTGCTTTTATGTTGGTTGAAATGGCAACCAATTCATTGAGAAACGAAATACCAATTATACTCATCAAGGCACCAGGAACTCCATGTCCTGTACAATCGGCAACGGCAAAATAAATCTTTTTATCTTTCCAGTAAAGCCAGTAAAAATCTCCGCTTAAAATATCTTTGGGAAGTAGAAGGATAAAATGGCTGGGAAAGGCTTTCTCTATTATCCTTTTTGGAGGAAAAACAGCTTTCTGAATAACCTGAGCATATCGCAAACTCTCTGCAATTCGCTTTTGTTGACGCTGAATTTCAGTCTCTTCAGCAGATAAAGGGCTAATAGTATAATCCTCCTTTTTCATATTGAGACAATCCACTGGCTAATAGTTCGCAAAATGTACAAAATAATAAGCAATTCGTGAAACTTATGTATGAAAAAAGATATTAGGGTTGTTTAGAAACAAGCAAATACGCTAAAAAAAGGGAATGGATTTTTTACCCTTATAAATGCTTGGATTGATAAATGAGTAGAATAATTTTCTTTTAATCTGCATACTTATATCCCACTCCTTTAACGGTTTTGATATACTTATCACCCAGCTTCTCCCTCAACTTTCGGATATGCACATCGATGGTTCTATCGCCCACAATAATATTATCGCCCCACACATTGGTGAAGATATCGTCGCGGGTAAACACTTTATGGGGACGGCTATAGAGAAGAGCCAGTAGTTCGAACTCTTTTTTGGGTAACACTATCTCTTTTCCTTCCCTGATCACCACATAACGCTCACGATCGATAACAATGCCCTCTTTGGAATAATCTTCTCCCTTATCCTCAACAATTATGTAATCTACCCGCTTTAGAAGAGCTTTTACTCTGCTAACCAAAACCTTTGGTTTTATGGGTTTCGTAATATAGTCATCACCACCAGCATCAAAACCGGCAATCTGTGAGTAGTCCTCTCCTCTGGCCGTGAGAAAAGCGATCAGGACATTTTTAAGCTTTTCATTCCTTCTGATAGATTCACAGGTTTCAATGCCATCCATCTCAGGCATCATCACATCTAAAAGGATTAGATGAGGGTTGATCTCTAAGGCCAACTTTATAGCATCGCTTCCATTGCTTGCAGTAAAAACCTGAAATTCTTCCTTGCGCAAATTGTAGCCAATAAATTCAAGAATATCGGGTTCATCATCAACCAGCAGAATTTTATATTTTTTATTTTTCATTGATTACCTGAGTATTACATAAAAAACAATTTTGTATTGATATATTGTTAAAAACTTGTAATGCTACTTAATTATAACGTTAAGCATTTTAAGTTTAAGCTAAGTTTTAGTGAAGTAAATTTTATTACCTAACCATAAGTTTATGCATCTAAATGAAACAACTATTTAACAACCGACATACTCTTTGAGAATGACCGTCCATCGCCAAGCTGTAAGCAATAGATATAAATTCCTGAAGCAAACTTTGATGCATCAAACCTAACGGTATGTTCACCAGGATCAAACCTTTCCCCTTTCACTGGTATAGCAACCTCTCGCCCCATGATATCATAAACCCTTAACGAGACTTGTTGCCCATGCAATAGGGTAAACCGTATGCTGGTTGTGGAATGAAAAGGGTTTGGAAAGTTCTGATGCAGCATGCTACTTTCTGGCATAACAGGCTTAACTATATCGCCCGATATGGATACATTGAACTCATCCTGACCACCAGCCTGCCAGTAACGTGCACCAAATTCCTGAAAGTATTCGTTGGCTACACGCGGATTGTGAATGATAAGCGTATTCTCATCGTTGCTAAAATTTGCATTCGCAGACCAATTATGAGAGCCTGTTACAACCTTTGAGTTGGATGTGGTGGCTTCACCATCAAAAATGGCATACTTGTGATGAAGCAGTCCAAAATCGGCCTGCGAAAAATGGTGCACATCAGCCCAAGAGCTAAGAAATTCCCACTCGCTTCCCACAATGTTAATGGAACCAATGGTTCCCCGCACCTTAATACCCTGATTGAACTTACTGAGCATAGCACTTGTAATGGATCGGCGGGTAATAAGATTAAGAGTTAGATCGATATTAGACTGAGCCGTATTGAGAGTGCGAATGATCTGAGCCTCAGTGTTTGCCTGAGGACTAAAGTAAACCTCAACTTTGGTCTGATCATCGCCAATCCAAAAAACTGATGGATTGACAATCGTTTTTGAAGAACCAAAACGGGCATTGGATGAATTGAATGAGCCCGACTGGGCTCCCCACATTTGGTTAAACTCGTACCAGTAGGCCCTAGCAAGGGCAACATCCTGAATGATTACCATATTTTGATACTGGTCATATGTACCCTCATCGGTTGCGTTCCACGATCCTGTAATTAACCATGTTTTCGAAGGGTCGCTATGGTGGGCATCAATCACGGCAAACTTATTATGCATCTGCTCGGTACCCAAACTTTGCACTGCTCTTACCCCTGCTGCTGTCAGGTAGTCAATAACCTGATTGGGAATGCCTGTATGCCCCGAAGCTATCACCCTAACATCCACCCCACGATTGTGAGCACTGATGATCTCATCAGCAATATCACCTCCAACACATCCACTTATGCTGTACATGGCAATCTCAAGGGTTTCTTCGGCTATTTGGATGAATTCCATCAGCTTAACTGAGAAATCAACATTCTGATCCGCTTCGCGGTAGGTTGCCAAATCGTGAGAAACATCTTTATTGAAGAAGGTTTCAATTGTCCCCATTGTACCGGTTGGCGAACCAGTTGATGATATGTATATCATGGTGGCACTCGTATCGGCATCTATAGCCGATCGAAGTTGAACCCGATATGCTGTAGCAGCCGTAAGTCCTGAAATCGTTAAGCTATGCTGTGTTTTCAACTCCTCGTCAATCACAGCCCCAATCTCCAGCGACGATGTTGTGCCATAACGTATCTCGGAATGACCCGCCAATTCGGTTTCCCATTCAAATGTAATTGAACTAGCTGTAGATGAAACCTCGTAGGGTGGTACAGAAATAATAACGGGACCACTCAAATCCTTGATATCACTGGTAAAACGCGGCATCAGCTGATGTGTGCTCTGAAAACGACCAGCAACACCTGTAATCTGGCATACGCCATTGGGAATATTTGTCCCTGGAATATTGGTATAATTATCAATCCTTATTTGACCCTCTCCTGTGGGATCGGTAACCGTGTAATTTGTTGCTCCAGAAAAAAGTCCAGTGGTTGAGAATTCAACACCACCGATTTGCACCAGCATAGCCTCGTAATTTCCAGTATTGAATTGCTCTAAGGTTAATTCGAGGGGTTCAACTTCGGCATTCGACTCGGGAAAAACTTCGAAGTAAGTTTCATTAACCAGCTGGAGAAGGCTATAGAAACTGCCTAGTTCACCAGTAACTACTATTGAGTCGCCAATAACAGCGCCAACAAGCCAATCATCGCGCATGATTGCACCGTTATACCAAGCTATGCCACCTGTGGCATCCTGAAAGTAAACCGGACCGGCAAACTGGTGTGCTACAGTAACCCTTCCGGTAACGGTAACAATAGTACCTTCGGGAAGTTGCCTTGCAATGCCAATGGGCAAAGGCTGACTTGTATCCAACGTTTCAGCGGTAAGAGCAATGGTAAATTGACCATTTTCAGGATCGTTTGAATTGAAAGTAATGGAACCATTAGTTACACCGGGTATGTCCGACTCGAATAAAAGGGAAAAGGTAAATGTTTCGAGTGTTGAAAGTGTTACGTTTACATCTCCTTGAACCGAAAAATTATCACCAATAATATCACAGGACGAAATAACCAGATCCTGTATTCCTACGTTTCGGAGTTTGACCATTGCACTGGCTTGCCCTGTATTAATGCCAAAATTAAAAGTACTACCATTCTCGTATGGGTTGCCATTTATGTTCACGGCAAGGGTTGGCTCCTCGACCGTTTGTATATAATCTGAAATTAAAACATCATCGATATTGATGCGATTTCCTGCGGTTTTTACAAACCGCAAACGTATATTACCCTCAACGTTAGCTGAAACCGTATACTGAGTAAGGTTCGAGGTAAGTACGATGGGATTTCCCAGCGAAGTCCATGTATCACCACCATCGGTTGAGTAGCTTAACTGCACTGCTCCAGCAGCATCAGTACCATAGTTGGCAGCATAAAAGGATACCTCAAGCACTCCATTTGGATAGTCAAAATTCATTTTGATATACCCATCACGAATACGTGCCGATTTCGCCCCATTCTTCTTATCACCCGAAGTGGTTCCAATCAGGGCATCGTCAAAAGTCCATTCCCCCGATTCAAGAGCTACCTGACCCAATGCATAGTAATTCTTAACACCCTGCTCAAAGTCTTCGAAAAGTTGTGCGTTAAGGGTAAACGAGCAAGCTGTTAATGTAATAATTACCAGTATTTTATAAAATGATTCCATTGTTAAGGCATAAAAATATTACTAAAAAAACGCTATTGAACCAGTGCTAAAAATAGGTAAAAAGTATCTAAAAATTACAATTTAATGATTTTCCAGAAAACAATTGGAATAAAGAGTTGCCTAAAAACAAAAGCAACTTGCCAATGGCAAGTTGCTTTCAACCCTATCTAACTAACCCTCCTACAAACCTATTGTCCACCCCTGAGCCCAGGCAGGTATATCGAGACCAGCACCTGCGCCCAAGGCATTATCGTTTAGTGTTACAAATCCTTCGGGAATATCAACCGCTTCGCCTGCATCATTACGTGCGTAAACATTAGTTAAGTTATCAATGAATTTCACATTTGTAAGCTTAAGTTCACCGCCCATCCAGCCTGCGCTCACATCGCCAGAAACTCTTATTCCATGCTTCCAGTTTGCGATAACCACATTATCAATAATGCCTTTTGTACCAGCCCTTAGCTCCATACCCTGTGATTCTGGATCATCGTGACGACCATTGCCAATAAGGGTAACATTTGATATTGTTGGTTTTGCAAAAGGTTCAGCACTATGGTTTGAACTCCAGTTGTCACACTCTGCACCCCTATTACCATAGTTTAGATCTAACTTGCCATACCAGTACTGTCCTCCACCCGACCATCCTTCTGTCCAGTCAAACTGGTCGTCCTCGTTAAGGGTAGATATAATGTAATTAGCATGTACGGTTCCGCCATAGAACTCAATGCCATCGTCAGCATTTCTGTAAATTTGCACGTATTCAATTGTTGTTCCGCTACCAACTCCGAAAAGAGATAATCCATTATATTCCTTCTCGCTGTTGAAAGCAGCACCCGAATACTCAATTCTTAAATACCTAATTGTTCCAGAATTATCGTTATCAATGTTTCCACCATAGGGCACATCGCCAACCTCGGACATACCACCACCTGAATTGCAGGTTGCTTTACCGCAGATAACCAAACCACCCCAGTCACCATTGTTCTTCTGTGCTAAACCTGAAGTCATCACAACAGGATTTGCCGCTGTTCCGTTTACAAAAATCTTACCGCCCTGATGAACAATAATAGCAGCAGAGGTTCCGCCTGTACCCTCAATTAATGTACCGGCAGGTATGGTAAGCTCTCCATCATCAATTACGTCAATTAAACCGGTCAACTTATAGGTTTTAGTTGCATCGAGGGTAACTTTACCTGAAATTTCACCCCTCCAATCGTTGGGATCCATCTTGTTAGTATCGTCGATAGGATCGTCTTTACAGCTTGTGGTTGCAATTGTTAAAACTAGAAGAATTGCCGTTAATCCGAATAATGTCTTTTTCATCATTTTTTTTGTTTTGAGTTAATAATTTAAAATCGTCTCAAAAGTATTAGGTATCGACAACCTTTCGGTTAAAGGTAACTTATGTTATGGTTAAATAAAGATTAAGAAATGGGGGTTGAAAAGTTTATTTTCAGTTAGCTTTGGCTTGGCAAGCCCATTAGAACCTATAGCTAAACTTGAGGCTTGAAACTACTCCCTTTCGGTACGACATCACCGTTACGTGTTTATCTGAGTTTTCCTGAACCCTCTCCACCTTTGGATCGAGAATATTCTTAAAGTTTGCTCCAATCGATATGCGTTCGTTAATATCGGTTTTGATTATCAGATCGATCGTGTTTATTGCCTTGTTCACAATATTTCCTCCATAGTTGGTGCCAATTGCGTAGATATTATCGGATGAGTAGTTATAGGCAAGGGTTGCCATTAGGTTGCCATTGTTTCTGAAGTTCTGGATGAATGATATATCAGCATTAACAAGCCAATCGGATGCACCAGCAAATCGAGCACTTTCATGTGTAAATCGGACTCTATACTTTGTTTCCTCGGAAATTTTATCGGAATCCAGAATCTGCTCCGTATGAAGATACGAAGCATTAAAACCGGCATACAATTTTGTTCTGTTTACGTTAATAATTTCCTTCCTTATTTCAAACTCAACTCCAGCCACATAGCCCCAATCACCAGTATTCAGGAATGATATATCGCTGGTAGCCGAGGAAATGGTAACCTCATTGATTGGGTTGAGAATGTACTTTCCATATCCTGTAAGGGAAATAACCTCCCCGCTATTGGGGAACAGCTCCCACTTTATGTCGATATTGTAATTATCGGAAGGGTATAAATCGGGGTTACCAAGCTTAACCTGCGTAACATCTTCATAAATATAAAGTGCGCGCTCCTTAAACTGCGGCAATGTATATGTCTTGCTGGCAGCAAATCTTAAATTCTGCTTCTCGGTTAGCTCATACCTTAAAGTAAGGTTTGGGAGAACCCCAAACTTTTCAACGGCGTCGCTTCTATCCCTTGGATCGAGCTGGGTATTCCATCTAACTTCCTGGTAAATAGTTTCTACCCTCAATCCCACCACAGACGTTAACTTTGGGGTAAGCTTATACTCAAAATTGCTGTAAACGCCTGGAATTAATTGCATTCCACTGTACTCCTGTGGTTTAAGAACATTGGGTACATATTGGTTCCCTCTGAACGTTTCGATGGTAAAGTAGTCGTTCTGTAGATTCACCTGATTAAAGTATGCATCAAGGTTCTCGGGGTCAACCACCATATTTTGCTTGATACGGAAATTGAACTGCGTAGCGTTGAACTCTCGGTTTTTATATCGAGCAAACCCGCCAAGGGTTAATTTTCCTTTAAACTTTCCTTCGGAATTCTTAGAAAAATGGTAGTCGAACGATGCATTGGCTGCATACTCCTGCTCCGAGAGGTAGTGAAAGTACCTATGGTTATCGGTAATCTGATTCTGCCCAAAAAGGTACTCCCCATTCACCATCCTAAAGGTGTTCTGAATGCGATCGGGCATATCGCTGGTGATGCTATTGTACGATACCCCCCAGTTGAGGTTCAACCTGTTTCCAAGTTCATGCTCCCCCAGTAATTGATTGATAAACAGCGTATTCTTCTCGAAAGTTTTTCGGTTTAAGCGCCCATTATCGTAGTTGGCAATATCAAGAATAGTCCCCCGATAATCCTCGTGCAATTGATCGGAAGAGTTAATAAACAGCAGGTTATAAAAAAAAGTATTTCTATCATTAAACTTATATCCCGCATTGATAAGCCCAGTAGTATTCGTTGTATAATCGAAGGATTTTAAGCGCAAGTCCTTACTGGCATAGCCAGTATTATTAACGCTTAGGGCAACACCATCCTTGCTGGTAAAGCCGTTGCTAAAGTTTAAGGTAGTAAAAAGGCTTAGCTCCTTTCCAAAAAGATTAGTCATCTTACCCCCAGAAATGGAGTAATCGGTGGCGATAGGAGATTTGGATTGGGGTATCAGGGAATTTTGAAAGGTGTAGTCTGATAAAGTTGTTGGGGGCGACTGGGTATAGAATCCGAAATGGTTTGGTCCCTGCTGCAGAAGGAATGATGGCTCATCGATAGCGTTGAGATTTGCACCCGAGCCTATTTCTATGGTAAGAAAATCATCGCCAGCGTGTTTCTTAGAAACGATATTCACATTGCCCCCGGCAAAATCACCATAAATTCTATTGTTATAAACCTTATCGATGGTAATAAACTCCACGATATCAGTAGTGAAGAGGCTAAGTGTGATATTCTTCTCTTCAGGATTATTCGATGGTATGGGTAGGTAGTTCAGCGTGGTTGAGTTGTACCTATCGCCCAGACCTCTAACAAAGATATCGTTGCTGCCTTCCTGTTTCGATACTCCAGTTATCTTTGTAATTGCAGAAGCCACATCACCAATCCCCTTTCTGGATAACTCCTGCGCACCGATATGCTGACTAATGGTGGTTGCCTTACGTTGTTCCAAAAGCAATATGCTTTCCCTATCCCTTCTGAGCTTTCCTTCAACCGTTACTGCCGATATGGTTAATGCAGCATCCTCAAGCTCTGCGGTTATTAAGGAAACCTTATCTCCATCAACTTTTACATCCTTAATAAGCAAATCGCTAAACGAGATAAATGAGATTTTTAAATTGTAAACACCTGGTTTTAAGCCCTTCAATTCAAACTCTCCGTCAAAGTCGGTTGATGCACCCAGTGCAGTTCCATCAATCGTAACGTTTGCACCAGGTAGGGTTTCACCTGTTCGTTTTTCCTTAACAACACCTTTAATAGTACCCGTTTGTGCATATACTTTATGGCAAAGAATTACGGTTATAAATGATAACAATATTATTCTGAACAATTGCTTCGACATCAATTTATTTTTTAAATATTAAAGACTTCGCAAAATTACCTTTGATAAACTGCATAAGTATTATTTAATGGTTAATGTTAGATTAATGAAAGGTTAACTCTTTTGATTTGCGAAACTATTATTAATCCTTAACGGATAATGTCTATATTCTTGTATTACAAATACTTATATACAATAAGCTTTTTTAGCTATTTTCACTGTTAAAGTGTTTATTCTCTGACTATTTTGCAGTTGAGTTATGTTAATGGTTTCTTAACATAACAGGATTTAGCATCCAACCAATAAATGTTTTGTTCATAGCTGTTAGAAACAACACCTTTCTGCGATAGAAAAATTCATATATTTGTCACGCTTTCCATTGAAAATGGCATCTTTATTGAATTAATAACGTATAGGAAGCATATCATATATAAACAGTAAACACATTCATAGAACAATGAGAGCAGCATTCATTTCATTAGTCTTTATACTCTTAGCATCCACCGCTTTTTGCCAAGTAATCGAAAAGGATGGTGCTTACCTTGCAGCGGATGGTTCACTCTTTACTGGTATCCATAAGGAGTTTTTCGATAATGGCAGCCTTAAGGTTGAGATGAGCATAACCAATGGTCAGCTACATGGCATTACCCAACTTTACTTTCCCTCGGGTAATCTCAACGAGACCCGTTCCTACACCGACGGCAAAACCGATGGCAAATGGGTAACCTATAATGATAAAGGTATAAAAACCGCTGAGGCAAACTTTAACAATGGTCAAAAGCATGGTAAATGGCTTGTTTGGGACGACAATGGCACTCTCCGTTACGATATGACATACCAAGAAGGGCAAAGGGCTGGAATATGGATCATTTATAATGAGAATGGGGAAGAACAATCGAAAAAAGAATACGATAACTAAAAAGCATTGTTTACAATTTATTAATATACATATAACCCGCGTTTAATAATATCTTAATATTAGCGTATTAATTTTGCTCAGGAGAATAAAAAACTAATTTAACAAAACCTGAGCAAAATGAAATCAAAAATACTACTAATTGGAATACTGCTACTCACAACAACATCCATAATTGCAGGCGAGGAGAAATCTGATAATACAGTCGAAGCTAAGGCCATTACCTGCGCATTGAGTGGAATAGTTCTGGATAAATCAACCGGAGAGCCACTAACTGGTGTTGAAGTTGGTTTAGAAGGAACAGAGTTGAAAGTGTACACTGATTTTGAAGGAAGCTATTCCTTTGAAAACTTAACTCCAGGTGAATACATCATTTCAGCTTCACTGATTTCTTACAAAAGCAACGGAACTAAATCGATCAAAATAAATGGGAACAAGGTTCATCAAAATTTAGAATTAGAAACCGCTTTTTAGACTGCTGTATAGACATTTGACTATAATATATTTTATATAGAAAGCTATCCCTTTTGGGGGTAGTTTTTTTTATAGCAAAAGCTTAAAGGTAAAGAAAAGCTTATTCATTTTTTTTTTCGATATTTGTATTGGTTGAAGTGTATCCTTCAGCCATTTTTCATACCAGAGAAATCATGACCTTTAAAGATAGAGTATGTTGGATCACAGGAGCTTCATCAGGAATTGGTGAAGCCATAGCCTACGAGTTGGCAAAGGAAGGAGCAACGCTTATCATATCATCAAACCAGCCTGATGAACTAAAACAGGTTAAGAACATATGCCTGAGGCATACAAAATTCTGCGAAGCCATACCCTTTGATCTAAGCAGTCCCGATGAAGTAACCCGTGTTGCACAGGACACCGTTAACAAATTTGGCCCAATATATCTCCTGATAAACAACGGAGGTATTAGCCAACGATCATTGGCACACGAAACTCCCATTGAACTCGATCGGAAAATCCTTGAAATTGATTTCTTCTCCTATATCATCCTTACAAAGGCGGTTATACCTAGCATGATCTCTGCTGGCGAGGGCTTTATTGCTGCTACTAGCAGCATATCGGGTAAGTTTGGCTTTCCACTTCGCTCGGCATACGCTGCTGCCAAGCATGCCATTCAGGGTTACTTCGAAACTCTAAGACTTGAATTACAACCTCACAATATCAGCGTAACCATTGCCTATCCAGGAAGGGTTAAAACCAATATTTCTGTAAATGCCGTTGATAAGGATGGAAAAGTTCACGGGAAGATGGACCCTGGACAGGAGTCGGGAATTTCGGCGGAGAAATGCGCTAAACTTTATATAAAAGCGATAAAGCAAAGAAAACCTGAGATTTTGATTGGCGGCAAAGAGCTGCTTATGGTGCATATCAAACGGATTTTCCCAAAAATTTTCTTTAAAATTATCAGGAAAGTTAAACCAACCTAAAAGACTAATCAATGAGCAAAGTTATTTGTGGAATTCAGCAAATTGGCATTGGCGTATCAAACCTTTACGATGCCTGGCGATGGTATATCAAAGCCTTTGGAGTTGATGTTCGTATATTTGAAGACGACACCGTTGCAGAACTTATGCTTCCCTATACCGGAGGTAAGCCCCAGAAACGCCATGCAGCATTAGCTATAAATCTCGAAGGGGGTGGAGGATTCGAAATTTGGCAATACTCCCAGAGGACTCCCCTACCCGCCCTTAACCCACCTCGTATTGGTGATTTTGGAATCTTTGCAGCCAAAATCAAGTGCTTCGATGCTGATATTGCATATAGTCATCTCAAGGGAATCAATGCTGAAATGATTTCTACCATTAGCAAAAGTCCTTCAGGGCAAAGGCATTTTTACATTAACGACCCCTATGGCAATACATTCGAGATCATTGAAACCAAAGCGAATTGGTTTAAAAAACCAGCCAAACCTACCGGTGCAACCTACGGTGCAATAATTGGGGTTAGCGACATAGATAAAGCCCTTCCCGTGTATCAAGAAATACTTGGGTTCGACAAAATACTATCCAACAATACAGGTAACTTTATTGATTTGGCTTCATTACCAGGGGGAAATCAAACGTTCAGAAGGGTTATTCTAACACACAGTTCACCACGTAAAGGGCCCTTCAGCAAAATGTTTGGCGATGCACAAATTGAGCTTATTCAGGCACTCGAAAGAAAACCGGTTAAAATATACGAAAATCGATTCTGGGGAGACTTGGGCTTTATCCATCTCTGTTTTGACATAAGGGATATGAAAGCTCTCGAAGATGAGTGCAAGGCAAAAGGTTTCCCGTTTACGGTAAACTCGAATGTAAAGCATTCCCAAGATGGTAGTTTTGATATGGGAGAGGCTGCTGGACATTTCTCTTACATTGAAGATCCTAATGGCACCCTGATCGAATTCGTAGAGACACATAAAGTTCCAATACTTAAAAAGTTTGGGGTATACCTCAATCTCAACAAACGTTCAGATGACAAACCCCTTCCCAACTGGATCATTAATATGCTCGGATTGAAAAGGGTGAAAAACTTATAACAATAGAAATAAACCAATCCATAAAACTTCATTCGGGATTCTTCTAATGCCATTTTTTCACTCTTGCTGGCTATAGTCAGCAGATAAAACATAATTATTGATCTTGCCTTTAGCCATATTGTTGGGTTCAATGCAGGCAAAGCTATTTTTTCATCACATATATCTGCCCTGCTTCATCTTTTATAACTTTAACTTCTTCTCCCTTATTGATAAATCCATCCTCAGATACGGCATCGAATATTTCATCCTCAACTTCTACCTTTCCTGAAGGACGTAAAACCGTCACGGCAATGCCAATCCGACCAACCATATCCTTCTGATGGGTATCAATTCCCACGTAGCCCTCCTCTTTTGTTAAACTACTGCTCAAAGAGAGACCAGGGAACGTTGGTGATGCTATAAACCTTCGGCTTAAAATGATTGAAAGGATAAGCCCACTAAAAAGTGAGACAGATACAACAACCAGAGGTTTTAACACTTCAATCCATGAGAATGGACGTACATCTCGGAAAATATTATTGTCAATCATTCCCAGTGTTAACCCTAAAATGATTAGGATTATTCCGCTAATGCCTGTTATACCAAAGCCTGGGATTGCGAATACTTCAACTGCTATCAATGCCAATCCCACAATGAAAATGATCAGCTCGTAATGCTCGGTAAGCCCCTCGACGTAAAGTGGGGCAAAGTACACAATGGCAGCTAACACCGCAATGGCCAGTGGAAATCCAATGCCGGGTGTTTGGAGTTCAAAGTAAAGACCTCCAATAATCAGCATGATTAAAAATCCCGAAACCATTGGATGGGTAAGAAAACCGATTAGCTTATCCATTGCCGTAGGTTTAAACTCAACTATTTCGTATTTGTCAATGCCAACCATTTTGAGAAGTTCGGTTATCGATTCAGCTTTTCCCTCACAGTATCCCCACTCCATCGCTTCATCAGCGGTAAATGTTAGAACTTTATCATCGTCTATTAGCCCTTCCACGGTAACCGAAGGATCAACCATAGCCTCAGCAATCTTGGGGTCACGCCGCCATTTAACCAGCATTTCTCCATCAACCCTAACGGAATCCTTACCCTTTGCCTCAGCGGTTGCCCTCATTATGCCACGCATAAACGATTGGTACTTATCGGGAGCCACCTCACCTGTTTGGTTTACTACTGTTGCCGCACCTATGCTTCCTCCCGGTCGCATGTAAATGCTATCGCATGCAATGCTGATCAGCGCTCCCGCTGAAGCCGCTTGATTGTCAATAAACACCCAAACAGGGATGTTGCTATTCAAAATTTTGGTGCGAATTGAATCGGCAATATTAACCATACCACCATATGTGTTTAAATGAATTAGCATAATATTGGCATTTTGCTCATACGCTTCAGCAAATCCCTTTTGTACTTGTCGCCATGCAGAAGGCATTATATCCTCTCGAATGTTAATCTTGTATATTAGCTGCTTGTTTTCAACCTCTAAAGTATCGGTTGCAGCATAAGCTGTGTTTTGAACAACATCTACTAATAAAAGAGATAGGATAATACACAAATATTTCATATTTGAAATTATTAAGGTTATACAATGGAAATTTTCATATTAAATTATTTAGCTAAAAATTCTTTAGCTAAATCAGAAAAAACGTTAATTGATTCTTTCTTCTTTTCATTCAAGCTGAACGAAATATTTTTAGTAAGATAATTCTCTGCATCATTTTTTGATACAATTTTATTCCCATGAAATTCAACAGATAACGCAATTCTTTCCAAACCATATCTTAATGCGTTATTAAATCCTTCTAAAAAAGATATATCAAGTTCTTGTTTGGTTGTCCAAATTGCAAAAACCATGGGTAAACCAGTTAAAGCATTCCACTCGTTGGCCAAATCGTAATTCATCTTAAATTTCGATTCCAAACCAAAAACCTTATCCCCAATAGCAACTATACCGTGCGATGGTAAAAGCTGATCTATACTATTCATCGGACCAAAGGGTCGCCAAACAATACTCTTTTTCCATAGATGTTTGGCAAGTACCTTAATTAAGGTAACTGATGTTATTGAATGGTAGTCGAGATATATAGTATCGATCTCCTCGATGGGCGAATTACTGAGAAGTGAAACGGTTCTAACTTTTTCTTTGGCACCAATGCAGTAATCGGTAATAATTTTAAACTCATCTTTATTGATAATTGATGCTAGCGGAACAAGTCCCATGTCAGACTCTCCTGAAATTACTTTTCGTGCACACTCAGATGGATAATCGAGCGATAAGTTTATTGAATTTTTAATCTCAGCATGTTTTAAACCATAAACAAAAGGGGCTGTATTAAGATATGAAACAGCTGAAACATTGATTTTATCTAACATATCGGGGTGTAATGAATTATTAAATTATTAATGTAATACCATACTGCGAAGTTAATCAAAATAGCCCTTACTAGTAAAACAAATTGAAAACACATTTTTGTTTAAAACATTTACCAAAAACACACAATAAAAAACCACTCCTTTTGTTTGCTGAATGTTAACTTTGCACTTTTAAAAAGTTAAATGTATGGAATTAACTCCACTTACTGCAGTTTCCCCTCTGGATGGTCGATATAGGGATTCTCTTAACGGGTTGGATGCGTTTTTCTCAGAGTTTTCACTTATTCAATATCGAGTTCTTGTAGAGATTGAATACTTCATTGCACTCTGTGAAATACCTTTACCACAATTATCATCTTTTAAATCAGACCTTTTTGAAATATTACGTGCTATTTACCGAAATTTCACACTTGATAATGCCTTACGCGTTAAGGAAATTGAAAAAAACATAAATCATGATGTAAAAGCAGTTGAATACTATTTAAAAGAAAAGTTTATTGAGATTGGCATTGAGGAATATAGCGAATTCGTCCATTTTGGATTAACTTCACAGGATATAAATAACACTGCCTTCCCCTGCATGCTTCGCGATGCTGGCCATGAAGTATATTACCCTTTACTGGATCAACTCATCGAAAAGTTGGAACAACTTTCAAGCCTTTGGTCCGAAGTGCCCATGCTTTCACGTACTCACGGACAACCTGCAACTCCAACAAGACTTGGAAAAGAGATTGCTGTTTTTACTGAGAGAATCAACAAACAGGTTAACTTACTGCGTAAAATCCCTGTTTCGGCAAAGTTTGGAGGAGCAACCGGCAATTTTAATGCCCATCATGTGGCATACCCCGATGTTGACTGGATTGATTTTGCCAACAACTTCGTAAACAAAACTTTAGGTCTGGATCGTTCGCAAATTACCACACAAATTGAGCACTACGATAATCTGGCAGCAACATTTGATAGTCTTAAAAGGATTAACGTTATTCTAATTGATTTTTGTCGGGATGTATGGACATATATATCCATGGACTATTTCAAGCAGCGTATTAAAGAGGGAGAAGTGGGCTCATCAGCTATGCCCCACAAAGTAAATCCCATTGACTTTGAAAACGCTGAAGGTAACCTTGGAATTGCCATTGCATTATTTGAGCATTTGTCTGCAAAATTGCCCATATCACGTTTACAGCGCGATCTTACCGATAGTACAGTGCTGAGGAATATTGGCGTTCCCTTTGCTCATACCATCCTTGCCATGAAAGCAATACTAAAAGGCATAGATAAGCTTGTGATTAACCCACAGGTTATAAACAATGATCTGGAAAAAAATTGGATTGTCATCTCAGAGGCCATCCAAACCATTCTTCGTCGCGAAGGCTACCCTAATCCTTATGAAACACTTAAAGACTTGACTAGAACTGGTAAACCCATCACTCGAGAAGAGTTTATTGATTTTATTGGCAAGCTAAAGGTTGACGCTAGGGTTAAAGATGAATTGAAGCAGGTCACTCCATTTAACTATACAGGTATAAATCCATAAATCAAACATCTAAGAATATTGATAATTCTATTATTTAGCTAACATTGTACAAAACAATTTATGAGAAAATTTTACAAAGTTTTTAAGTTCATCTTCCCCTATAAATGGAAAGCAGCAGCAAGTATTTTTGCAAACATTTTTTCCGCTTTCTTCTCGCTCTTTTCCCTTACCATGATTATTCCATTTCTGAGCCTTCTCTTTGGTACTGTTCCTCTTGTAGAGGAACGTCCCGATTTTGTATTCAGCATCGAATCAATTAAGGATACCTTTTACTTTACAATAAGCAAAGTGATTATCAATCATGATAAAGCTAGCGCATTACTTTTTGTTATTTTTGTTGTTATAATTGCTTCCTTCCTAAAAAACTTTTTTACATATATTTCCCTTTGGTACCTTGCACCCATTAGAATAGGTGTTGTTAGAGATATACGCAATGCGCTTTACAAAAAAATCTTGGAACTTCCGCTGGGATTCTTTTCCGAAGAGAGAAAGGGTGATATAATCAGCAAAATGACCAACGATGTGAATGAGATTGAAGTATCGATCATCCGTTCGCTGGAGATGTTTTTCAAAGAACCTATAATCATAATCATTCATTTATCTGCCCTTATTATTATGAGCCCGGGGCTTACGCTTTTCGTTCTGCTTATACTTCCGATTGCTGGAGGAGTTATTGGACGAGTGGGTAAAACCCTGCGAAAAACATCGTTTAAAGGACAGAGAAAAATGGGTGCATTGCTTTCTATTATTGAGGAAACCTTAGGTGGATTGAGAATTATTAAGGCTTTCAATGCTGAAGGTAAGATGCGTGAACGCTTCGAAAGCGTTAATTCGTTCTATACCCATTTGATGACAAAAATGTGGCGTCGTAGAGATCTTGCCAGCCCTCTAAGCGAATTCTTGGGGACAATAGTCATTGTAATGGTTCTCTGGTTTGGAGGAAGACTCGTTTTTCAAGGGCAGGGAAATCTTTCTCCTGAAGGACTTATAGGCTATATTGCCATTTTTTATATGATTATTAATCCGGCAAAATCCTTCTCAAGTGCCTATTTCAACGTACTCAAAGGCATGGCATCTGCCGATAGGCTTGATGGTCTACTTCATGCTAATAACCCAATAAAAGATACTGCAGGTGCAATTGAAATTGATAACTTTAAATCAGCCATTGAGTACCGAAATGTTAGCTTCAAATATCAAAACGACTACGTTTTAAAGAATATCAATTTAACCATTGAGAAGGGCAAGACCATTGCCCTTGTGGGACAATCGGGTTCAGGGAAAAGTACTTTTGTGGACCTTTTACCCCGCTTCTACGATGTAATAGAAGGGGAAGTAATTATTGATGGAATCAATATAAAAAATTATTCCCTGAATAGCCTCCGAAACCTGATGGGTAATGTAAATCAAGAGCCAATCCTGTTTAACGACAACTTCTACAACAACATTTCCTTTGGTGTTGATAGCTCAACAGAAAAGGATGTGGAAAATGCTGCTAGAATTGCCAATGCCCACGAATTCATTGTTGCCACACCCAATGGTTATCACTCAAACATTGGCGATAGAGGTAGCAAACTTTCAGGCGGACAACGGCAAAGGGTTAGCATTGCCAGAGCAATACTTAAAAATCCTCCTATAATGATTCTTGATGAGGCAACCTCTTCCCTTGATACCGAATCGGAACGTCTCGTTCAGGATGCTATTGAGAATCTTATGAAAAACAGAACATCGTTAGTAATTGCTCACCGTTTGTCAACTGTAAAAAATGCCGATTTAATTTGTGTACTCCATGATGGTGAGATAGTTGAAAGAGGGAAGCATGATGAACTTTTAGAAATGGGTGGTTACTACGCTAAGCTGTACCAGCTGCAAGTGTAAAACATCGGCTAGCTGCTTTACTGATAATATCTTTGCCTAGATGCCTCATAAACCAGTATGGCTGTTGCAGTTGAAACATTCAACGAATCGGCAATTCCCCGCATAGGTATTATTACTGTGTCATCTGCGGCACCAATCCATGTTTCTGTTATTCCTGTGGCCTCGGTACCCATAACTATTGCCGAAGGCAATGTGTAGTCGATTTGAAAGTATGGTTTTGACGCCTTTAGATGTGTAGCAATTATTTGAATACCCTTTTTCTTAAGCCATTCAATTGCTTCTGCATTGGAACATAATGCGATAGGCTGTGTAAAAACACATCCCAGCGATGCCCTTACAGTATTTGGGTTATATAAATCGGTTAAAGGATCGCAAATTATGATACCCGAGATTCCTGCTGCATCAGCAGTTCGTAAAATTGCCCCAATATTGCCAGGCTTTTCAACACCCTCAATGATAAGCAAAAGTGGATTATTCTCAGCATTGATATTCTCAAGTAAATGTTGCCTTGGTCTCGCAACAAGTATCAGGCCTCCCGCTTTATCCCTGTATGCTACCTTACTGTAAACATCTTGTGTTACTTGAAAAAAATTGATATTATGCTCATGTCCAATTATCTTTTCAACTTCAGAGTATTCAATTATTTCAGGGCAAAAGAAAGCCGAAACGATCTTGTAACCCGATATTAACGCTTTTTCAATCTCTTTTATTCCTTCAATGATAAAAACACCCTGCTTCCGTCGTTCGCTCGATTTCTGAAGGTGAATCAGGTTTTTGATCCTATCATTCTGTTTGCTACTAATTACTTCTAGCGTTTTGCCCATATTCATACCTTTATATTATGCGGTACTTCTCATCCTCACTCATTGAAGGATTGAAAAATCTTGATGAAGGCTTATACTCTAACCTTACCATTTTACCCGAAATAGGATGTTTAAACTCAATTTTATAGGCGGCTAAACGGATTTGTCTTTTCACTGTGCCTTCGGCACCATACTTTCTATCACCAACAATAGGACAACCAATAGCTGAAAGATGAACCCTAATCTGATTTTTACGGCCGGTATGAAGCGTGATCTCCAGCAAGGTGTAACTTTTGAGCCTTTCTAAAATCTGAAATTCTGTCTTTGCATACTTGCTTCCCTCAACATTTGTGCTGTATACCCTTACCCTTTGATTGGCATCATCCTTAAGCCAACCCTCAACAACTCCCTTTGTTGTTTCGGGAGTACCCTCAACCAGTGCAAGATACTTCTTGGTTACAGTGCTCCAGATATCCTTCATTGTTGTCTGAAAATCTTCCGATTTCGCAAAAATGATTAGCCCTTCCACCTCTCTGTCGAGCCTGTGAACTGGCCATAACCTCATTTTTTTTCCATCCCTATTCAGGATAAATTGCTCAAGAACTTTATGGGTTGAGGTAGCTGATTCCTGATTCTTGTCCTTACAGGATAGAATGCCAGCAGTTTTATGGGCAATTATCATATATTCATCCTCAAAGTGAATGGATATGGGGTTGCTCTTTGTTGGTGGGGAAACATTACGCTCAACCTTAACTGCTTTAATAAACTCAAGCACTTGTCCCTGTTCAACCATAATCATAGGATGGTTCTTTACTGTTTTTCCGTTAACCATAATGCTTGATGTACCAATAAACTTTTTGGCCCTTTGTTTTGAAATCCCTTTATGCATCTCTATCACAATATCGAGCAGGGTTGCTGTATGTTTGGCGGTGTATTTCATTGATAAAGATACTAGTTTGTATTAACCATTTCTGAATCTAACGTAAGTACCAAGAGGAAGGTCAATACCCGTTTCGGAGCGTATGTAAGATTCACCATATATTAACTTCTTAGAACCAAAGTGCGATTCGACCAGATTCTTTGAAATTAGAGGAGAATAACCCAAAGAGTATAGGTTTAGAACAAAAAAACTACTCTGTGGCTCTAAAAGCTTTGTGCAAGCATTAAGAACTTCGTTGATGCTCTCATCTAGAATCCACCTTTCACCACTAGGGCCACGACCATAAGCAGGCGGATCGAGAATAAGACCATGATATGTTTTCCCTCTTTTCTCCTCTCGTTTTAAAAACTTTAAAGCATCGTCAACAATCCATCTTATATCGTACTGCTTGCTAAGCATCATGTTCTCTTTAGCCCAGTTTACAACCTGCTTAACCGCATCGAGGTGTGTCACCTCTGCACCTGCTGCCCTTGCTGCCAAAGAGGCTCCCCCTGTGTATGCAAACGCATTAAGCACACGTGGGCTTGATACCCTGCTCTCGCGAATTGATGTATAAATAAAATTCCAGTTATCAATCTGCTCAGGAAATATCCCAACATGACCAAAAGAGGTTAGGCTAAGTTTAAGAGAAAAATTTCCTTGAGGAAGGGGACATTTCATCAGCCAATTATCTGGCATCTTCCTTATGAAGTTCCATCCGCCATTTCCTGGTTCACCACTTCTATAAGAAACCTTCTGCTGCTCGCGTTTGAAATGGGCGTGAGCCAGCTTTTGCCATTGGGCCATGCTCATCTTTTTCTTCCAAATAGCTTGCGACTCTGGACGTATTAAATAGTACGGACCAAACCTTTCGAGTTTCTCAAAATCTCCACAATCAACTAGCTGATAATCGGGGATTTTTGTTGTCTCAAGCCTATTCACGAGTGATAAATCATTGTTAAAAATTGCTTCCACAAATGTAACACATATAATTATAAACAATATTACTCGAGCAGGTTGAAAAGCATTTAGGTTTTCTGATAGACCGATCATTTAGGTTACATCAATTTGAAGAAATCCTATACTGCTACTTATATAATCATTAAAAATAACTCGGCTTGGAGTACTTCGGTAGTAACAATGTATTGGCTGAACTTATTAACTTTCTAATTTCATCGATTGAAAAAAATGAAATTATCCTGCAATAAATAATTTATTTTCTTAGATTTGAAGTGCGAGTGCTTATCAATCAACTTAAAGCATCTCCCTTTCTACCCTATAAAGCTTACCTAAAACATAAAAAAGTTATGATCAAATTTTCGTTAACATCCTTAATCATTTTATTCTGTTTTTCGCTATTAGCCCAAACCCCAGCATCATTTTCATACCAAGCTGCGATTAGAGATATTAGTGGAAATGTAGCTGCCAATCAGGCAGTAAGCATAGAAATTGATATTCTTCAGGGAGGATCTGAAGGAATCAGTGTATTTTCCGAAACTCACAATGTAACCACCAATGCTCAAGGAGTTATAAACTTGACCATTGGATCGGTTGAAGATCTAAATGTAGTTGACTGGAGTTCAAACAGTCACTTTATCAAGATTACAGTTGATGGCATAGTCTTGGGGACTTCCCAACTTATTAGCGTTCCCTATGCGCAACATGCCAAAACCGCTGAGTCAATTACCAGTGAAATTGCCGAAAATGACCCCATTTTCAATGCTTGGGACAGGACAACAGGTATTGAAATAACTGAAAGCCAGGTTAGCGATTTGCAGGAATACCTTACCGAGGAAACCGATCCTGCGTTTACCTCATGGGATAAATCAACAGGTATTGAAATCACTGAAAGTCAGATTAGCGATTTGCAAGAATACTTGACCGAGGAAACCGACCCTGCCGTATCAGCAAATTTCGATTTTACAGGAGCAAATACCGGCGATTTATTGCAGTTTGACGGCACAAAATGGGTTAATGTAACGCCAAACTACTTAACGAGCTACACCGAATCTCAAGGTTTAGATGATGTTTTGACCGTAAACACCTCAGCAGGTAATAAAAACATCACTAACCTTGCCAACCCATTAGGCGATCAGGATGCTGCCACAAAGGCATACGTTGATGAGCTAAAAGAATTGATACTTAACCTGCAGGCAGATGTTGGAGTTACCGATGCCCGGGACGGAAATCACTATAATGCCGTTCGAATTGGGACCCGGATTTGGATGTCGGAAAATTTGAAATATTTACCTTCAGTCGATTTTATTACTAATGGTAGTACAACTGATCCACACTATTATGTTTATGGGTACAATGGGATCGTTGTTGCTGATGCAAAAGCTACAGCGGATTACTCCACCTATGGTGTGCTATACAATTGGCCTGCAGCCATGAACGGCGAATCAAGCAGTAGCTCAAATCCCAGTGGAATTCAAGGTGTTTGCCCCGTTGGTTGGCATTTACCAAGCAATGCCGAATGGACAGAACTAATTGATTATCTTGGAGGAGCAAGTGTGGCTGGAGGCAAATTGAAAGAAGCAGGCACAGATCATTGGAGTAATCCGAATACCGGGGCAACCAACGAAAGTGGCTTCACTGCTCTACCAGGAGGTGAACGAAGAGCCAGTACTGTTTCAACCGTTTTTAAAAAAGAATTTGGATTTTGGTGGAGTACTACTGAAATAAGCTCAGATTACGTTTATCACGTGTATATGCGATACGATGATAGCAATGCATACACTAGTATTATGACAAAAAATGATGGATATTCTGTACGTTGTGTAAAAGACTAAACAAAACATAATATCAATACAAAACCTCATTAACAATTATATGTTCATGGGGTTTTGTTTGTTTGATAACTTAAAATCCGTTTTTTTCTTCTTAACTAAGCAATTCTCCACAAAGTGGCTTCAACTCCACCAGCACCAAACCTTCGGTTTGATGGTGCTGCATCCAAAAATATTCGGAAAGAATTAAGGGATTACCTGCGGTGATCCCATGAGGGGGTGGCTTCAACTCCACCAGCACCAAACCTTCGGTTTGATGGTGCTGCATCCAAAAATATTTGGAAAGAATTAAGGGATTACCTGCGGTGATCCCATGAGGGGGTGGCTTCAACCCCACCAGCACCAAACCTTCGGTTTGATGGTGCTGCATCCCAAAATATTCGGAAAGAATTCAGGGATTACCTGCGGTGATCCCAAATGGGGTGGCTTCAACCACACCAGCACCAAACCTTCGGTTGGATGGTGCTGCATCCCAAAATATTCGGAAAGAATTCAGGGATTACCTGCGGTGATCCCAAATGGGGTGGCTTCAACCACACCAGCACCAAACCTTCGGTTGGATGGTTTTCATAGCCCAAAATTGTTAAGCAAGCTTTCAATTTTGGGCTATGAGAAAAACAAAAGCCTGCAAATGCAGGCTTTGTGCTGGTGGGGTTGGCGGAGAGACAGGGATTCGAACCCTGGGTCCCGCGTAAGCGGGACAACGGTTTTCGAGACCGCCCCGTTCGACCGCTCCGGCATCTCTCCAATTAGTCGAACTTCCCATTTAGTGGGCGCAAATTTAACCATATTTTAAAAAAATTATGCAATTGTATGGCTGAATATTTAGAATAGAACAAATAAAAACAAACCAATACTATAAAGTAGTATTTTTACTCAAAATTTTATTTATGAGTAACAGAAAATGGACTTTAAATGATATACCTGATCAAATGGGCAGAGTGGTAGTGATAACTGGTGGCAATAGCGGATTGGGTTACGAAACGGTTAGGGCTTTTGTTCAAAAAGGAGCTAATGTTGTTCTTGCATGCCGTTCCATAAATAAAGGCGAGATTGCAAAGGAAACAATATTAAAACAAGTTCCTGAAGGGAAAATTATTCTAATGACTCTTGACCTAATGGATTTAGCATCCATAAGAAATTTCGTGGAAAAATTTAAACAGAATTTCTTCAGGCTCGATATACTTATCAATAATGCTGGCATAATGGCATCTCCCTATGCGTTAACCAGAGATGGTTTTGAGAGCCAAATGGGCACAAACCACCTTGGGCATTTTGCCTTAACGGGTCTGCTGCTTGATTTAATTGCAAACACTCCTAACTCTAGAGTAGTTATTGTTAGCAGTCTTGCTCACAAACAATGGAAAATAAACTTTACCAATTCTCTATCGGAATACGCTCATAACTACAACTCATTGAGGGCATACGCTCGCTCCAAACTGGCAAATCTTCTGTTTGCCTACGAACTTCAACGTCGATTTGAAAAAAACTGCTACAACAGTATTGCTGTGGCTGCTCACCCTGGTGCCTCTTACACAAACTTAGGCAGACATCAGGAGGGAAAACTATTGGCCCGCATACTTCGACCCCTAATCATAAAAGTTTTGCCAAGCCCACATGCGGGGGCTCTTCCCCAGATAAGGGCTGCTGCTGATCCCTGCGTGAAAGGGGGCGAATACTATGGTCCATCAGGATTCTTGCAACTTGCAGGGCATCCGGTTGTGGTAAAATCTACAAAATCATCACACAACCTGGAAGATGCGCAAAAGCTTTGGGATATTTCTGAAGAACTAACCGGGGTAAAATATAGGTTTTAACGATTATCCTTCTCATACAAGAATATGGGGTTAGCAAGTAGCGCTGGTTCTCTTTATTGCCCTGTCTCCTCCCTCTAATAGGTTTTGGCTCTGGCCTAAAGGGATTACCTGCGGTGATCCCAAAAGGGGTGGCTTCAACCCCACCAGCACCAAACCTTCGGTTGGATGGTGCTGCATCCCAAAATATTCGGAAAGAATTCAGGGATTACCTGCGGTGATCCCAAATGGGGTGGCTTCAACCACACCAGCACCAAACCTTCGGTTGGATGGTGCTGCACTCCAAAATATTCAGAAAGAATTCAGGGATTACCTGCGGTGATCCCAAAAGGGGGTGGCTTCAACCCCACCAGCGCCAAACCTTCGGTTGGATGGTGCTGCACTCCAAAATATTCAGAAAGAATTCAGGGATTACCTGCGGTGATCCCAAAAGGGGGTGGCTTCAACCCCACCAGCGCCAAACCTTCGGTTGGCGTTGTTTAACACCCACTTAATACTTCAGCAAGCTAACTATTCATGGGTGTTAAACAACTAAAGCCTGCTTATGCAGGCTTTACGCTGGTGGGTTTGGCGGAGAAAGAGGGATTCGAACCCCCGGTACCCTCGCGGGTACAACGGTTTTCAAGACCGCCGCATTCGACCACTCTGCCATTTCTCCGGGCGCAAAGATATTTTCTATTTTTCAATTTTTCAATTTTTTTTTCCATTGTTAAAAAAAAATTGCAAATTCTTTCAATTTCCCTTGCTATTATTAGATTTTTATCTATAAATTAGCTTTCGATATAGAGTTTTGATGGCAATTCATCAAAAAAAATGATTTAAGAGCCTTTTTTTTTTTTCAAATGCTTGGAAAACCCATTATATACTCTATATTTGTAATGTTTACTGTAAACTAACTATTTCTAACCCTAAAAATTTTAGTATTATGAACAAAGCTCAATTAATTGATGCAATTGCTGCTGAAGCAAAAATTACCAAAGCTGATGCTAAAAAAGCTCTTGATGGATTTGTAAAATCAACTTCAACCGCTTTGAAAAAAGGTGACAGAGTATCTCTAGTAGGTTTTGGTTCTTTCTCGATCTCAAAGAGAAATGCAAGAACAGGACGCAACCCACAAACTGGAAAGCCAATCACTATTAAAGCTAAAAAAGTGGTTAAGTTTAAGCCAGGTAGCGATCTTAGCGGAAAAGTTCAGTAATTTATTTTTCAGAAAAATAAAGAGGGGACATCAGGTGATGCCCCCTTTATTTTTTACCTTTATCTATATGTCTGCCCTATTCAATATAAAATTGTTAAATTGAACTGGAAAACGTAGCCTCCTTGAGGGCTAAATACACCCCCCCATTTTTTAAAGTTAACGAAATACCAATGAAAGGAAATGAATTTTCACTTGAAGTTGAGAAAAAACTGTTAGACCACCTTTCAGAATTTGTGCTAGAAAAACGATTGGAACTATTTCATTCCGTTGTAAAAGAGAGAACTCGTTACTTTACTATTGTTCTGGAGGATATCTACCAATCGCAAAATGCAAGTGCAGTTATTCGTTCGTGCGAATGCTTTGGCATTCAAGACATACATATTATTGAGAATATCAATAAATTTTCAGTCAATCCAAAGGTCTCAATGGGTGCTGCAAAGTGGCTTACTATGTTTAAGTATAATCAAAAAGAAGATAATACTCTCCTAGCAATAGATCACCTAAGAAATATGGGTTACAGAATAATTGGGACATCGCCCAATGTTTTCAATTCAAGTATTGAAAATTTAAACCTGGACAAAGGAAAATTTGCCCTATTTTTTGGGAATGAAGTCAATGGGTTATCTGAAACAGTTCTACAAAATGCCGATGAGCTTGTTAATATCCCCACTGTTGGTTTTACCGAAAGTTTAAACCTGTCGGTATCTGCAGCTATTTGCGTAGAAAAACTCACGTCAAGGCTTCGTACATCAAACATCGACTTTAGGTTAAGTTCACAAGAAAAAGATGCTTTACTGTTGCAATGGCTAAGGCTTACTGTAAAAAGTTGGAAATCTATTGAGAAGAGATTTCTGGTAAACCCTCCGGGTCAACGATAAAAAAAAAAATAAACATAACTAATTTGGAAAATTTTGTTTATTTTCGACAGTAAATTCAGCTCATAAAGCTATGAAATGTATAATAATCGATGATGACGAGATTTCAAGAAGGGTTATTGAGGATTTTATTACCCGAACAAGTTTTTTAACCCTTGAACAATCCTTTTCTGGAGCAGTTGAAGCTATTAACTTTATAAAGGATGGAAATCAAGTTAACCTAATCTTTCTGGATATAGAGATGCCAGAGATGACAGGAATAGACTTTCTCAATTCCCTTGAGCAACCACCTCAGGTGATCATAGTCTCCTCAAAAGAAAAATATGCCTTAAAGGCTTTTGAATATCGAGTTACCGACTATTTGCTCAAACCTGTCACATACGCTCGATTCTTTAAGGCTGCAAATAAAGCCCTGGAGGGCTTCGATAGAAGAACCGTTGTTTCAAGTGAAGAGAAAGAAATATTTGTCAAGAAAAGCAGTTCGCTAGTTAAGATAAAGTACAGCGACATTCTGTGGGTTGAAGCACTAGAAAACTATGTGGTTATAACAACCGTTTCTGATAAGTTCACCATTCACTTCACCATGAAGGCTATTGAGAACCAATTACCATTAGCCCAATTTAAACGCATCCATCGTTCATTTATAGTTAACATTAGCCAAATACATAGCATCGAGGACAACTCTGTGGTTATCAAAGTTGGTGATAGCAAGAAGTTGATCCCCATTGGAAAATCTTACCGAGAGAAATTACTCAAAGAAATAAATCTAATTAATAAGTAGTTACGAAGTATGTAATGCTTACACCCCGAGAAATTTTTTTAAAACATATTGCACAAACATCCGAATCGCCCCTACTGCTTGAAGTGGAAAAAGCTGAAGGGGTTTACCTTTTTAATGGAAAAGGTGAAAGGTACTTTGATCTTATTTCTGGTGTATCTGTTAGCAATGTTGGACACTGTCATCCAAAGGTTATTGATGCTGTAACTCAACAAGCAAACCGTTACATGCACCTAATGGTATATGGAGAATATATTCAATATCCACAGGTAAAACTTGCCCAACGCTTAGCTGATTTATTACCAAAAACCCTTAACAGCGTTTACTTTGTTAATTCTGGAAGCGAAGCGGTTGAGGGAGCTATGAAACTTGCCAAACGTTTTACAGGCAGACCGGAAGTAATTGCCATGAATAATGCTTACCATGGAAGTACTTATGGAGCAATGAGCCTTATGGGAAATGAGGATCAGATTAGAGCATACAGACCATTGCTCACTGGTATCCAGCACATTCAATTCAATGATCAAAATCAGCTTGATAGGATAACCAACAAAACCGCCTGCGTGGTAGTAGAACCCGTTCAAGGAGAAGGCGGTATTATTGAGCCTTTGGGTAACTACCTAAGCGCATTGAAGAAGAGATGTAATGAAACGGGAGCATTGTTAGTTTTTGATGAGATTCAAACTGGTATGGGCCGAACAGGTAAAATGTTTGCCTTTGAGAAATATGGTGTTACCCCCGATATTCTTTTGCTAGCCAAAGCGTTTGGAGGCGGAATGCCACTTGGTGCTTTCATTGCAGACCAAAATGTTATGCATTGCATTACCCATAACCCGCCGCTGGGACATATTAGCACCTTTGGGGGTCACCCTGTATCATGCGCAGCAGCCTTGGCATCGCTTGATATATTATTAGATGATAAACTTATCGAAGGCGTTGAAAGGAAGGAGATTCTTTTTAGAACTCTTCTTTCTAAGAGCCCCAAAGTTAAGAGCTGGCGATCTTCAGGGCTTTTCATTGCAGTTGAACTTGGGTCATTCGAAAAGGTTCAGAAATGCATACGAATAGCACTAGAAAAAGGTGTTATACTCGACTGGTTCCTTTTTTGCAATACTGCATTCAGAATTGCGCCTCCTCTTATTATAACAGAAAATGAAATTGAAGAGGTTTGCTCTATTCTTTCCCAGGTTCTTGATCAACTTTAGTCTTTGTGTCAAAAAGCAGAATGGCACCAAAACCCATTCCTATCAAAGTACTTCTCCAAGGATCTGCCCACATAGGACAGGAACCTCCTCTACAACCTATAAAATGATAGTACGCAAAACCTAAAGCACCCCCAACTAAAACTCCTATGAGCACTCGTAAGGAAAATATTCTTTTTACTATTTCGTTTATTTTCATGTGTATATTTGTTAATTATGATTAATCTATAACACTAAACATTCATATTTCAAATTATGTTCGCTCGAAAAACCATTTTTCTTTTGCCCTTAATTCTTTTGACTAGCTTTTCGAATGCAAAAGCCCAAGATTCAATGAACTTCAAACAGGCTGAGGATTCGCTTACTTCAATTATTAGAGTAATGGTTGAGGAGCGAGACTTATCAAAAAAAATGAACTTTAATAATCTCTTTAAAGACTTCTTTCAAACCGTATTAGAGCAAGATAGTTCATTCCATTATCCTTTCGATTCATTAATTCATATCGGTAAGTTAAAATCAGCTGATGGATTTATAAGGGTATTTACATGGAATGTTCCCACAATAAATGGCATGCATAAGTACTACGGTTTTATACAAACAAGAATAAATGAAAAAACCGCTGTTTACCCCCTATACGATGAAAGGGAGAAATTTGAAATCCCCCAGCTAGAGGTAACAAGTCATGAAAAATGGTTTGGGGCACTCTACTACTACCTTCACGAGAATAAATATTCAGATAAAACCTACTATACGCTTCTTGGAGTTGATCTCAATAATCTATTTTCCAGAAAAAGGGTTATTGAAGTTCTAACATTGGATAGTGAAGGTAAGCCAGTTCTGGGTCACCCAATTATATCGGTTCGTAATCATATGATCAGCAGGATTGTTTTTGAGTATTCAAGCCAAGCAAATATGATCCTTAAATTCGACAGTGCAATGAATATGATCGTTTTCGATCATCTATCTCCGATGCGTAACGATTTCGCTGAAAACTATCAGTTTTACGGGCCCGACTTAACATTTGATGCCTTAAAATTTGAACAGGGCAAATGGGTATACACACCAAATATCGATATCCGAAATCCCCTTAGGGAGCAGGTTCCAACCCCCATTGATCCACCCATAGAAAATCCCGAACCCGGCTTTTTATATAAACCTAACCGAATAAGCAGTGAGGCTAATCCGGTAAAAAAAGAATAATGCTTTTCGATAGTTGATTTGGGATAGTTCATCGAAGATTATTCATCCAAATCAATGTCATGCTCATTGAGCATTCCATTTATTTCAGAGAAATCAATCACACTCACACCAGTGAAGTAATGTAAAAGTATTTCCTTGTAGGATTTACCCCGCCGTGCCATTTGCATGGCACCATCCTGACACATTCCAACTCCATGTCCATAGCCTTTACCCCTCAACCTAACCGAGTTAGAAACTATATCAACAGAAAAGTAGGCTGATCTTAGTTTAAAATGATTTCGAATATCCGTAAGAGGGATACTTGTATTGGCAATGGGATAATTATACTCCCTGCCTTTGGGGGCAAAAACAAAACTTGAAGGTGGCAAATCTTCGGCATCGATTCCCTTAGATATAAGAAATGCCCTCCATTCTTCAATGGGTATTCTTATCTCCCACTGTGAACTGGGTTGTCCCTTACAATATAAATCATCAACTGAAACAAGATAATCATACGATGTAACCCAGACGTCGCCTGAATTAGCCGTTTGCCCTCCGCAATTTGCATGGAAACTTCCAACGATAAGTTCATTGTTGGAGTCAACAACAACCTGTCCTTTAGTTTCTTCAGTAGCCTTAATGATACTGGGATTTTTTGTTGATTTTCCTTTATAGGCCTGACAATGGACACCATCGCAAAGGTTAAAACCCTCACCTACATGGCGTTCCATATGACCATACGCATATGTACGGGCAAGTAGAACCTGTGCTTTGTAAAATTCGATATGGGCATTGGGTCCCGATTCTGCCTCAACAACCCCAGCAATATACTTATCGATGTCCACAAGATTGATGGCCATCATTCTGTTGAAATCAACATAAAAGCCCAGGTTATCATCATAAACCTGAGCAGGAATTGAGGGGACTATTGGTTTTACCCTTATCACATCGTTGTTCGTACGGCCTACCACGGTTACCCTATTCCAAGTTCCTAAATTTGATGCCATATCACGCACAGTAATCGAATCTCCTGTTCTGGATATGTACACTATTTGATTTGGGTTTAGAATAAATTCTCCATCACCTGTAATGAGTGAATAGCTTCCTTCAACTGGTGTAATCAAAATGGTCTGCAAATCGAGCTCGTTGAAAAGGCTTACGCTAATTTTTTGAGCAAAAGTTTCAAGAGAAATAAAAAACAAAGAGAATAAAATAAGCCACTTCATGAAGAATAAATTTATGTATTTGTAATTGTATTTTCAACTATTATTTGGGCAATTCGTTTGGAACAACCAACGTCTCCAAGCATATCCTTAAGTGTTTGAAAATTTTTAAGCATTTCGTTGCGCTCTTCCCCTCCGGGAAGAATTCTTTTCACATGCTCAATTAAATTTGATGCATTATAATCGAACTGCTTAAGCTCTCTTACAACTTCCTTGCCCATAATTAAATTTACCAAAGAAATGTACTTAACCTTAATCACAATCCATGCAATTAACATGGAAATCGTGTTTCCCCGATAGCATACTACCTCAGGAACATTGAGAAGTGCCGCCTCAAGTGTAGCTGTACCAGAGGTAACAATTGCAAGGGTTGAATGCTTAAGCAGTGTCTGTGTTTGGTCGAAAATCAAATTTACATTCGAACGGCCAATGTAAGGCATATACACATCAGCATCCAATGATGGTGCTCCTGCTATAACAAACTGATAATCTGGAAATCTACTTATAATTGAAAGCATGGTAGGAAGATTATACCTTATTTCCTGCTTTCTACTTCCTGCAAGAAGAGCAATTATGGGTTTACCATCAAGGTTATTGTTTTGGCAAAAGTCTGAAAACGAAGATCTCTCACCTGCCTTCTGCTCAATGGCATCCATAAGGGGATTTCCCTGGTAAATAGCATCGATGCCATGCTTCTTAAAATAATCGATTTCAAATGGAAAAATAACGAAAAGCTTATCAATATAGCGTTTTAACAGCTTAACCCTTGATTCATTCCAAGCCCAAACCTTGGGGGCAATATAGTAGAAAACTTTAAATCCATTCTCTTTAGCAAACCTTGCTATTCGAAGGTTAAAGCCAGGGTAATCGACAAGGATAACTGCATCAGGATTGAACTGTAGAATGTCCTCCTTGCATTGCTTAAGATTTTTCGAAATGGTTCGGATGTTCTGAATAACTTCCAAAAAACCCATGAAAGCCATTGAACGATAATGTTTTACCAACACGCCCCCTTCAGCCTGCATCAAATCCCCACCATAATACCTCAAGTTAGCTTCGGAATCAAACTCCTTTATTCCCCGCATTAGGTTAGAAGCATGTAAATCGCCTGAGGCTTCACCGGCAACAAGGTAATACTTCATGTTCTCGAAATGATTATTGAGTTGTCTGGGTACATTAAGCCGATAGTTTTAGTATAAAAACGATAATACCAAAAACAATGGTTGTGCCAAGTACACCTTTTGCCGATTTGTATCTATCGGTATAAATGAACAGAAAGAAAAGTGCTAGGTTTGGAATAACCCCTAGGCTTATTACTTTAGGAGCAACAAGATGTATCCACATGTCCTTAAAAAAGGATTGCATGTATTCGTAGGGTAGCCTATATCTATAGATTAAAGCAACTGTTATTAATGTGGCTATAACAGCAAGAGCAACTCCCAACCAGGTGTTATCGAACTTTTTCTTCATTCTTAATTGCTTGATTTTTTTGCAGTTGATCCTTCAACCTGTCAATCTCCTTATGATCTGTCAAATCGATGCTTATTGGAACTACCGAAATATAGCCATTACTAAGGGCGTATTCATCGGTATCCTTTGCTTTGGGCTCTTCGTTATGGTAGTACCCTGTGAGCCAATAGTAATCAATTCCGCGCGGGTCAGTCCTTTTGTCAAACTCCTCCCTCCATGTTCCCATGTTTTGTCGGCCAACCTTGATACCCTTAATTTGATTTACTGGAATAGCTGGTACATTTACATTTAGGCAAGTTCCCTTATCTAATCCATTGGTTAAAACAGTTTCTACTACCTGCTTACCATACTCAACCACTGCCGAAAAATCTGCATCGGGAAGATAATCAAGAAGAGAAAAACCTATGGATGGGATCCCATAAAGGCACCCTTCGATAACCGCAGCCATTGTACCCGAATAAAAAATGCTAACGGATGAGTTTGAACCATGATTAATCCCCGACACCAAAAGGTCGGGTTGATTTTTTAGTACTTGACTCATTGCCAGCTTAACACAATCAACAGGTGTACCATTTACTGAGTACATCTCAACGCCATCGGTTCTTTCATGTTTTCGAATACGAAGTGGGTTCTTTATGGTAATGGCATGCGACATGCCTGAATTTCCCTCCTTAGGAGCAACCACAATAACCCTACCATAGGGTTTTACCATTTCAATTAGCGATTGAAGTCCTTTTGCATTTACTCCATCATCATTGGTAACCAAAATTACTGGACGTCGTTCCGATTTCCTTTTAAACATACCTTTATATTGAAAGATGCAAAGTTATTTAAATCATCGTAAATACATAGCTAAGCATAAGAGAATATGATAGATTGTCAAAATAATACGGCGAAAACTATGTAATCCAACTTAAATATAAAAACGTATTCAAACCAGAATAGTTTAAACGAAGGTTGATAAATATGCAATGTTTTTGTAATGTATAATATGTCCAACCAAGGGATCAATCTACTGCTTTGTCCAAATCCTATTGTTGAGATTTAGTTCCTCCACAATGCTAATAGCCAAATGGAGATCCTCGTAGTACTCTTTTACGGTATTAAATTCGGTGAGTTTACGCATGTAGTTGGGTTCAAGTAGGTTCTTTGTATATGAGATGGCGACAAAAAGCTGAGAATTGACAAACGATAGGTATAGGTTGTTAGGGTATTTTTCTTTAAACTCTGTAATTCTCCTCATCAGCGATGTGCTTAGCACATAACGAGCTTCAATCTGATCGTCACTATAAACAACGAAATGCTTATTAAAATCTGGATCCTCTAACTTTACGAGTTTTTCTCTTCGAGAAAGATTAATTTTTTTAAAAAAATCGGCCAAAAATCCCTTGCCCAAACGATTGGGTAAAACTACTGTTGATACTTGAAAATGCTTATTGAAATCGGCTATAAAGAACATCCCTTTAAATATTATGTGCCATTGTGTTCTTGTTCTGCCCTTACTATCTGTTGTGGTTGTTTTATACTCAGCCTTGATCTCCGAAAAACTAACCTGGGTTTTATCAATGGTACCAAAAACCAGATCATCACCCCTATACCTGTCAATTCCATGTGTAAAAATACGGGAGTCTTGAAATTTATTGGAGGAGATATAATTATTTGGTTCATAGGTTAGGTCTGGATGAATAAACTTAACGATCCTTTCAATAACTTGCAATTTAAAATCAGAGTAGAAGGTTTTATCTTTAGCATAAATGTTCCCAATGATTACACCCAACAATACGATAATACCAAATGTTACATAGTATTTAATCTGGGGTTCATTGCTATCTCCAAAATTCAAGCTGTTAAGGATAAAAGCACTCAACACTATGGCAACCAGAACAAAAATTCCTACTCTAATCCACTTTTTTAGAATAATCTTTCTCCGTGCCTCCAAAACCTCAAGTTCGGGAAGCATATCGGTTTGAAAGTATTTTTCAAGATCTTCTAACGATTTCACTTCAAAACACTAGTTGATAAACCATTCATTTAATTATTGTTTGAACAAAGATTTAACATCCACATTTTCCCTCTCCTTTTCGCTTATTTCGAAAAGACGCTTAGCCTTGAAATTGAACATTGCTGCAAAAATGTTAGAAGGAAACATCTGAGTTGCATTGTTGTAATCGGTTACTGCGGCATTGTATGCACGACGTGCAGCACTCAGCTGCTCTTCCACCTCGTTTAGACTACCCTGCAGCTGGATGAAATTTTGATTAGCCTTAAGGTCGGGGTAGTTTTCCACAGCAACCATAATACCTCCCATGGCTCTGGAAATCTTGTTGTCGAGATCAACCTTTTCATTATCAGATAAAGTACCCGAAACTGCTTTTGCGCGTAACTCAGTAATCTCAGTGAGTGTAGCCCTTTCGTGCTCCATGTACTGTTGTACAGTGGCAACAAGGTTTGGTATTAAGTCGTAACGTTTCTTTGCCATTGCATCGATGCTGGCAAATGCCTTATCTGCATCATTGCGTAATCCTACCAAACGGTTATAGATGGCAATTATTGATATAATCAATATCCCAATAACAATAAAAATAATAACTAATGATGTCATAGTCTGGTTTTATTAAAAATTTATAATTGAGTAAAATTAAGGAATAAATCTTCTACACGTCAACCAATGGGTAATATTTTTTTTCGTTACATTTGTAAGCTGTAAAAAAAATGTTGTAAAACGCTTCTAATTACTGATCAAATGAAGATCTCGTACTGTTGGCTTAAAGAATACATTGACATTGACATAGCACCCGAAGAACTTGCCCAAATACTTACATCCATTGGTCTTGAGGTTGAAGCGATGGAAAAGGTTGAAGCTGTTAAAGGTGGACTTAAAGGTGTGGTGATTGGAGAGGTTAAAACCTGTGAAAAACACCCTGATGCCGATAAACTTACTATTACTACTGTAAACATTGGGCAAAGCGAACTACTTAACATTGTATGCGGAGCTCCTAATGTGGCCACTGGACAAAAGGTTGCCGTTGCAACCATAGGCACTACCCTATACTTTAACGATCAGGAAATTACATTAAAGAAAACCAAGATAAGAGGACAGCTATCCGAAGGGATGATCTGTGCTGAAGATGAGTTAGGTTTGGGATCATCGCACAATGGGATAATGGTACTCGACCCCAAGGCTCCCATAGGTATGCCTGCTGCCGAGTATTTCAAACTGGAAGATGATTATCAGTTCGAAATTGGGCTAACCCCAAATAGAATCGATGCTGCATCCCACTTTGGTGTTGCCCGCGATTTGGCAGCATTTCTGAATTTAAAAGGCTCCATCAAAGCCAACAAACCATCTGTCGACAATTTCAGGATTGATAATAACAACCTATTTATACCAGTAGAAATTGAGAATATTGAGGCATGTCCACGCTATAGCGGCATTACCATAAGCAACGTTAAGGTGGGACCCTCTCCAGAGTGGCTGCAGACTAAACTTCGTTCCGTTGGACTTAATCCGATTAATAACGTAGTGGATATTACTAACTATGTGCTTTACGAAATCGGTCAACCCCTTCATGCCTTTGATGCCGATAGAATTGAAGGCAAAAAGGTTATTGTAAAACCCCTTTCTCAAAACACTACATTCATAACCCTCGATGAAGTTGAACGCAAGCTCAGCGATGAGGATCTTATGATCTGCAACATAAAAGAAGGAATGTGCATTGCAGGTGTTTTTGGAGGGAACAAATCAGGGGTTACGGAGCAAACCCAAAATATTTTCCTTGAGAGCGCCTGCTTTAATCCTGTTTGGGTTAGAAAAACAGCCAAACGGCATGGACTTAGCACCGATGCTTCGTTCCGATTTGAACGGGGATCGGATCCAAACATTACCATCTGGGCATTGAAACGTGCAGCGATGCTTATCAAAGAGGTGGCAGGTGGTCAAATCTCTTCGAATATTGTTGATGTTTACCCAAATAAAATTGAAGATTTTAAGATAGAACTCGACTTAAACTACGTTTCGTTGCTCATTGGCAAAAACATTCCCATTGAAACCATAAGAAATATTCTGGATGCACTTGACATTCAAGTATTATCAGAGGCTGATAGCATACTAAAGCTTGCTGTTTCACCCTACAGGGTGGATGTAACCCGACCCGCTGATGTTGTGGAAGAAATCCTTAGGATTTACGGTTATAACAATATTGAGATAACCGATAGGATGAACAGCACTCTTTCACACATCGATCGCCCTGATAAGCATAAGGTGATTAACCTTATCTCTGTTAGCCTTTCGGCCAATGGCTTCAATGAGATCATGTGCAACTCCTTAACGAAGAAGTCTTACTACAATAAACTTACAACTTACCCCGAAAGCAAAGTAGCCGAAATTATCAATCCTCTAAGCAGCGATCTGAATGCCATGAGGCAAACTCTTCTTTTCGGTGGACTGGAGTCCATTCAATACAACACTAACCATCGAAATCCCAACTTGAAACTCTACGAATTGGGCAATTGTTACCAATTCAATAAAGAAAAAGCTTTTAATTCTGATCCACTCAAGGCATACAACGAAGAATTTAGATTGGGTATTTGGCTTACAGGGGATGTAAAAGAAGAGAGCTGGACCGGAAAATCTGAAAGCGCAAGTTTTTATCATATTAAAGCTTATTTAAACAGTATTTTCCTCAAAATGGGGATTCTGGAGGAAACCATTGCAAGCGAAGAAGCTCCTAGAGACTTATTTGATTATGGATTGATGTTAACGATCAACAGGAATATGGTTGGATACTTTGGACTTGTTTCTGAAAAAATTCAAAGGGAATTTGATATCAAACAACCTATTCTTTTTTCCGAAATCCGTTGGGATATTGCGTTTAACGCAGCCTGTAAGAAGACCGTTCAGTATACTGAAATAGCCAAGTTTCCTGAGGTTCGTCGCGACTTAGCTCTGCTACTGGATAACAGTATAACTTTTGCCCAGATTAAAGATTTAGCCTATAAAACCGAACGGAAACTTATAAAGCAAATTAACTTGTTCGATGTATATCAAGGTGAAAAGCTTGGAGTAGGAAAAAAATCATACGCAGTTTCCTTTATCCTTCAGGATGAGAGCAAAACGCTAACCGACAAGCAAATTGACAAAACCATACAAAATCTTATCAATATTTTTGAGAAGGAATTGGGAGCACAGATTAGGTAATCAGCGGGTTGATGATTAATGGCAGAAAACAAAAAAGCCGCCCTCAGGCGGCTTTTCATACTATATTAATCTAACTACTTCTTGTAGGTAAATCTTAAAACACCAGTATTGAGTTTTGGCTCGTATGCTTCGTCGATATTATTTTCAGTGATTTTAATAACATAAAGTTCTTCACCAAGCATCCCAATATAAATATCATCAACTTCAGGATTTTCAACATCAGTAGATGGAGTACCAGCGTTAAACAGGTAAAGAGCTACCTCTTTGGGTGCGCTTGCATAGTCATACCCATTTGCCTTTACATATTGAGCGCCATTGCCATTGGTAACATAGTCTGTTCCACCCGTTGAAGTCCAAGCTACAGAATTTGATGTCCAGCTTCCAGTAAAGTTTGCATCAGTAGAATGAGTGTTAACCTCATCACTATTAATAATGTATCTTGTTGCAACTACTGCTTCATCATTTCCCTCTCCAGTAACAGCAACATCGCCATTCAAGTCCCAGCAAGCTTTGCCAAGGCTATGAATTTTCCAAATTTCACCATTGGTAACCTCATTTTCTAGTGCAGTGTAGGCTCCCATTGTAATCTCATAGGATGCATCATTAAAAATACCTTGCCTGTCGGTTACAATGAAAACATACTGTATCTTATCAATTGTGCCTGCAAAGAAAGGTTCGAAGTTAATGTTGTCAGTGTGAGTAAACTCAGCTTCTGTTAAATTATAATATCCCTGGTTTAATTCCTCATATTCATCAACCAGAGTTTCACCTAAATACTTGTTCCTTTGGATTTTAATTTCTTCAATCTTTCCAGGAGCATCGATAGAAATAGTAAGGGAAAGACTGTGGGTAGGACCATCTCCTGGTGTTAGAACTAAACTGGCACCCTCAGTAATGGTTACAGTAGGATCATCGAAAACTTCAGGATCATCATCTTTACATCCTGAGAAGATTACTAAACCTCCAAGTAAGGAGATCGTCATAAATTTCAAAAATTTCATTTTCATGATAATATGTTTTTGGTTAGTAAAAAATGTGTGGAATTATTAATTTTATTACAAATTTAATAATTTTAACATTGTAACAAAAACTATGCACTTTTTATTTTTCATAAAAGATGTTAAGACAAATTGAACTTCAAAAGGGTGATATCACCCAGCAAGAAGTGGATGCCATTGTTAACGCAGCAAATACTTCGTTACTTGGAGGTGGCGGAGTTGATGGTGCCATCCACGATGCAGCAGGTCTAGAACTGCTGGAGGAGTGTAGAACTATTGGAGGTTGTCCTGTGGGTGAGGCAAGGATTACAAAGGGGTATAAGCTTGCTGCAAAATATATAATTCATACCGTAGGGCCTATTTGGCGCAATGGAGAAAATGGGGAACCCAATTTACTTAAAAATGCATATTGGAACTCCTTGGAATTGGCAAAAAAGCATGGCATAAAAACCATAGCATTCCCAAACATCAGCACAGGCATTTACCGTTTCCCTAAACGTAGGGCAGCGCGATTGGCAACAGAAACGGTTAAAACTTTCTTGAAAAAAAACTCACTTCCCAAAAAGGTTATTTTCGTTTGCTTCGACGAAGAGAATTATGAGTTTTACAAAGAGTTCCTGAAGGATGATCTATAGCTTTAGCCCATGCTTCTCTATACGTCTGTCAAGAGATTGACGAGTTATATTTAGAAGTTGAGCGGCTTCGGTTTTTTTGTAATCTGATTGCTCCATGGCTCTTATTATGGTAAGTTTTTCTAGCTCCTCCAGATCATAGATTTGCCTTTGCTCATTGGGAATAGTTTCATTGTCCATTGCGCTTAACCCTGCAAAAGCGAATTCTCTAACCGTTAACTTATTGCTATCAGCAAGAATTATTGCCCTTTCGACCATGTTTCGAAGCTCCCTGATATTCCCTGGAAAATGATAACCCCTAAGCATTCTATAGATTCCTTCGTCTATAACCATTATCTTCTTGTTCATCCTGCGGCTTAATAAGTCTGTATAGTAATCCAGCAAAATGGTAATATCCTCAGGTCGTTCACGTAGGGGAGGAATGGGGATTTCAAATGAATTCAACCTGTAGTATAAATCATTTCGAAACTTATTGGTTTCCAGCAACGCTTGAATATTCTGATTGGTAGCAGCAATTATTCTAATATCAACTGAGAAATCGGAAGTTGCACCGATACGTCTTACTTTCTTATCCTCCAAAACACGGAGCAATTTACTTTGCATAGCTGGATGCATATCAACAATCTCATCGAGAAAAAGGGTTCCACCGTTTGCAATTTCAAACCATCCAGCCTTGTCCTCATTAGCACCTGTAAAAGAACCCTTTTTGTGCCCAAAGAATTCACTTTCAAACAAGCTTTCAGGTATAGCAGAACAGTTTACAGCATGAAAAAAATTATTTTTTCTAGCGCTCAGGTAGTGAATACCCCTGGCAACCAACTCTTTACCTGTTCCGCTTTCACCTGTTATCAGTACTGAGGTTTGATCAGCACATGCCACTTTACGCATTAAATCCATCACATGATGGATCTGCTTACTACACCCCACAATTTCGTATCCAACATTATCCCTTAAATCCCTTGCTATCAATTCATACGACTGGTTAACTTCCCTGTATCTGTGATTTAGTTCAATGAATCGTCTAGTACGTTTAATGGCAGCTTTCATATCGAGAAGCCTGAAAGGTTTAGGAAAGAATTCAACTGCACCCAACCTCATTGCCTGAATTACAGCATCCATATCGCCATGACCTGTGATCATAATCACTTCAATATGAGGATATAATTCTTTTACTTTCTCCAAGACGCTAAAGCCATCCATTTCTGGAAGGCGTAAGTCAAGAATCAAAATATCAACTTCTTCTTCCCCTAGAATAGCAAAAGCTTCCGAGGGTTTGCCCGCAACCAAAACCATAAAATCATCATTTTCGAGGAACTCCTTGATCTCTTCTCGAAATACCTTTTCATCGTCAAGAATTAAAATTTTCAAAGATTCCATAACAAATCTGTTATATTGATTTTTAATATTTTCATCCAATAAACTTTCGTCATCCAAAAAATCTGCACAATTTTTCCTTTGTTAAGACTTTGGTATTAAAACTTCGAAGTAAGTATATTCTCCTTCCTGGCTATCAACCCTTATCTCTCCCAATATATCTTTGATGAAACCGTAAGAAATAGATAATCCCAAACCTGTTCCAGAATCTTCCTTTTTTGTTGTAAAAAAAGGATCAAAGATTTTTTCAATATCCCTTTGTTTTATTCCAATTCCATTATCACTGACAGTAAGGTATACATAATCGCTATCGTGATGACTTGATATTTCAATGGTTTTAATGTATTCAACGGATTTTTCAATCATCAAAATTTCCTTTTGATCAATTGCATGCTTTGCATTGCTTAAAAAGTTTAAGACAACTTGCTCTAGTTTATATTTATCAGCTATAATGGGCTCTATACCTTCGCTTAAATCTAAAATAAATTTAACGCCATTCTTCTGATACTGAGATTGAACCATTGCCAATGCGCTTCTAACTATCCCATTTAAATCTACCCGTTCGAAAGAAACCTGTTTTTGAGTTCGAGAAAAGGTGCGTGTATGATCAATAATTTTTTTAATTCTATCAACATTTTCGAATAAAAGATTAAGCTTTTCCTTTAAGTATTCCTCCGTGTAGTTGTTTTCAGAGAGTTTGAAGAGAATGTTGTCCAAACCCATAGATATGCCACCTAGTGGTTGATTTATTTCGTGTGCAATACCAGCGGCCAAAGTTCCCAGAGACTCTAACTTAGATTTTTGTGCCAGCAAGAGCTGCTGCTTCTCCTGTTTCTTAATCTCTTCAATCATCCGTTTTTCCAAATTCTTATTCATTTCAACTATTCGTTGCTCTGTTTCCTTTTGCTTTAGTAGCTCTCGCTGCTTAATGCTATAAAAGAAACCTAAAAGAACAAGCAAAGCAAAAAGGAATAGGGCAAGCACGATGAATACTACTCGTTGGTACTGCGTTTTGGTAAGCTGAAGTTTTTGAATTTCACTATTCTGTCGAAGTATTTCATTTTCCTTCTCCTTTTGGGTTATATCGTATAGGATTTGCATTCTGGCCATTTTCTGGCCACTTTCTTCGCTATATATTGAATCGCGAAGTTCTGCCCATAACTTGTAGTGCTCTAATGCTTGCATAAACCGGCCCTCTTCTTCGTGAACCTGAGAAAGGTATTTATATACATCTGCTGCCGAATTGGTTAGGTTTTCACGGGTGGCAATCAGCAATGCCTTATTAAGGTACTCCTTTGATGATGGGTAATCGCCAAAGGCATTAAAACAACGTGAAATATTAACTAACGCTGATACCTGACCCTGTACATTTCCAACGTATATTGCCAACTCTAAACTTCTATTATAACTTGCAACTGCTTGACGATACTGCATCTTCTCAAAAAAAACATCTCCTATGCTTAGCAAAACTTCAACCATTGAAATGGAATCGTTCTGAAGCTGATGGTAAGCCAATACCTGATTAAAATACATCAATGCACTATCAAGTTCTTGAAGAAGGTAAAACGAAGTGGCGATCTCATAAAGATCCTCAATCTCCATTGTTGATTCTTGTAAATTTCTTGATAGCTGAAGTGCTCTCCTAAACGACGAAAGCCCTTCGTTAAGCTGACCCAGATTCCTGTATGTTAAACCAATCTTTCTATAGGAATTTGCTTTTTGTTCCAACTCAATATCCGTTAAATTCACTCTGCCCCTAAAAAGATCAAGGACATGAGAAAACTCCCTGTGAGCTAAAGAGAAATTATTTTGATTTAAAGCAATTGATCCTATTCTTTGATGTATATCTATCATAAGATCAACATTATTCATACTATTGGCAATTGCCAATGCTCTATTCAAATGGCTAATGGCCAGGTCGAAATTTCGGGCAAGATTGTACACCTCAGCGATTCCCTCTAGAGCTATAGCTTGTTCAAGTAACTCATTATGTTTCTCAAAATGTGATAGCGCTCGATTATAGTATCGCAAGGCATTTTCGCTCTGTTCGGCATTTAAACTGGATAAACCCATTAACAAAAGGGCTTGTCCTTCGTATTTGATATTACCTATTCGCTTGGAAAGAAATGCGGCCTTTAAACCCAATTCTAAACCCCTATCGGGATCAGTTTTAGCGTAAATGTTTCCTAGGGTGATGATTAACCTTAATTGTTCTTCGCCCTGAACTTCATTCATCTGCTGCTCAAGTAGATCAACTGGTTCTTGACCTATGATAGATAAGGGTAAAAAAAGTAAGATGAAGAAAAAAACTTTCTGCATAATCATAAGATAATTACCCAAAACAGGTTACTAAATTAGGGTAAATTTTCAATATCCTATAATCGTGGGATGCATTAATGGTTATATCGCTATTTCCAAAGTGAAAAATAATCTCAAATAAATGTGATTTATTTAGAAATTGTTTAAGTTTTTTGGAACAATTCATTTTATGATGCCGCCGTAGAGGGCACCTTAAAATTTATATACGCAAAACTTAAACAGTTTCTTAATCTGTAATCTTTTTAGGATAGTTTGTAATATCTCTAATCTCTTCGTATAAAGGTTTAAGCTGCTTATAAAGTTTACTGTAAACCCTTTGATAAAGTTTGTTATATATTTCTTGGTTTTCTGGAATCGGTTGATAGACTTCACCTACCCTACACATATTTTCAATGGCAGTTTGAAAGTCGGAATATAGTTTTAAACCAACCACACAATTAATTGCAGCACCCAAAGCAGATGTTTCATAGGTGTGAGGTTTTTCAACGGGTAATCCAAAAATATCAGCAGTCATTTGAAGAGCATTCTTACTTTGTGAGCCACCGCCAGAAACTCTAAGTTTCTTGATTTCAATACCATTCCGTTTTTGTGTTCGAATGGCACCCTCCTTTAGGGCATAGGTTAACCCTTCGATAATCGACCTGTAAAGATGTGCCTTGGTGTGTACATCACCAAAACCAATCACAGCTCCTTTTGCTTCAACACCCGGTATTTTTACTCCGGGCGACCAGTATGGTTGCAATGTTAAACCCATTGAGCCTGGTGGTATGCTACTAATCATCTCATCAAATAGTTCCTCTGCAGATTTGCCTAGCTCTTTGGCAAGTTCAACCTCTTTATGGCCAAATTCTCTTTTAAACCAATTTATCATCCAGTATCCACGATAAATCATTACTTCGGTATTGTAGTAATCGGGTATGGCACTAGGATACGATGGAAAAAATTTAATGACCTCAACATACTTAGGATTAACCGTTTCTATAGTTGCAGTTGTTCCATAGCTAAGGCAAGCTATATCAGGCGAAATGCAACCAGAGCCTAAAACCTCGCATGCTTTATCTGCAGCAGATGCAATTAAAGGTAAGCCCTCGGGCAATCCCGTTTGTTCGGATGCTTCTTTTGAGATATACCCAAGTAACTCCGATGGCCTAACAAGATCAACCAGCTTTTCTCTCTCAATTGGAAATAGGTTAGTATTCATTTCGCCAGGCTTACACCACCGCTGCTTCTTATAGTTAAAGGGCATATAGCCTACAGTACTTCCTATGGAATCGACAAACTTGCCAGTAAGTCGATGGATAAAAAAAGCGGAGAGAAAAACAAACTTGTAGGTTTTTTCCCATATCTCTGGTTGATTCTGCTTAATCCAATTCGACTCCCCATCCTTAATGGCATGTACCAGCGATTCGTGCATGTTGATCAGCTTTAATCCAATTTTAATCAACCCTTTAGGCCAACCATCAACCTTTGCCTTACGCTGATCTAGCCACAGAATAGCTGGACGTAAAGGATTTCCTTCCCTGTCAAGATTAACCAATGTACTTCGCTGCGTGGTGATTGACATACCCTTAATACTCTCAACAGGAATATTGATTGTATCCATCAATCGCTTACAGGTTTGGCAAAGCGTGTTCCAAAGGTAATCTGGATCCTGCTCGGCAAAGCCGGGTTCAACTGAGAAGTAGGGTTCAACCTCGGTGCGTTCAATCTTAATGATATTTCCCTTAAGATCAATTAATACAGCTCGTATTGATTGGGTTCCAGCATCAATTACTACTACGTGATCCATGGTAAATTCTATTTTGAGAGTAAATCACAACAATGTCAAGTACAAATTTAAAGGGAATCAAACCCCAGTGTTTCTCCTGGGTTCATTATCCCATTTGGGTCAAGATGGTTTTTAATTGCCTGCATAAGCGAAATGGATTCATCACCTAAATGGGGTCTCATCCATGGTGCTAGGGCTCGTCCCACACCATGATGGTGCGAAAGTGAACCGCCATTGGAATTAATTGTATTTACAAGCCCTTTATGGTATTGCATATACTCATCCAACTCTTCCCCTTTTGTCATTGGGCTTAAGAATGTAAAGTACAAATTTGCTCCATTTTCATATACATGGGATATGTGAACCATAACCACTGTTTTTTCTCGACCTTTTAAATATTTCCTAACCTCACTCCACAAAGGTATTAAGTTATCCCACATCACTGCTGTTTCCAATGTATCAGTCATGATGCCCAAATCCATTAAAGGATCCCTAAGGTATGCACTGGAATACCTTTGATCAAGCCATTTCAATGTGGGCTTACTTCCTGTAGTAAATGCACTATATTTTTTCGAAATCTTTTTAATTGATTTTATTACTGCACGAGTATATGAACTATTTCCCTCGACAGCAACAAACATCAAGCATCTGTTACCCGATCTATAACCCAGCAAATTCAAAAATCTATCGGCAATTGTCCCATCGAAACCTTTGGTTTTAAAGGCTATTTCTGTTTCCTCGGGATCAGAAATCCTGAAAAGATGTGGGAATCCTATACCACTCTGCATGCTAGTGCGCATTGCCTCCACCGCCGATTGGAAATCTTTGAAAACAAATGAAGCATGCTTTGAATTTGTTGGTTGAAACTTACGAATCTTCATGGTAACTTCCACAATGACCCCAAGTGTTCCTTCTGATCCTGCAAAAAGTAGATGTAAATCCCATCCCTGTGCACTGGCAGGAAAACATCTGGTTTGAATAGTACCCTTTGGAGTGATCACTTTTACTGCAAGAATCATGTGTTCAATCTTTCCGTAACCGGTGGATGCTTGTCCTGCTCCTTTGGCTGCCAACCAGCCCCCAACAGTTGAATACTCAAATGATTGTGGAAAATGTCCGCAGGTGTAACCCAGAGAGTTTAAATGATGCTCCAGTGCTGGACCAAACATACCCGCTTGAATCGTTGCTGTTGAATTTACAGTATTTACATCCAATACCTTATTTAGATGCTTTGTCAAATCTAAGCTGATACCACCTTTAGGTGTTTCAACCCCACGAGTAACAGATGAGTTTCCACCAAATGGAGTAATGGCAATTCCATTGGTATTACATATCTCAATTATCTGGACGATTTCATCAGAGTTACGTGGGAAGATAACAGCATCCGGAGGATTTTTTACTATACCCATTCGCAACCTAAGTAAATCTGTGTAGTACTTACCAAATGCGTGTGAAGCACGGGAATAATCATCGATCTTAACATTATCCTCGCCAACAATTTCCTTAAAGCTCTCGACAGCGTTCTGATTAAAACTACTTGGTTTTTCAAGTTGAACATCACTTTCTCCATAAAGATGTTTTTGTTGAAAATCTTGGTGGGTATAACCAAATTTTTCCTTTATAAGATCAAGCATTCCTTGATCTAACCGGGTTTCCCTCTTATCGCCCCATTTGAAAATATCTCTGTACGATTTTGACATGATATATTTTTTTGGTAAATCTAAATTATTTTCTCAATCCTATACAAAATGGTGCTGAAATGTAAAAAATGCTAAACCTAATTTAATGTATCAAATAAAATTTATGGCAGTGTAAAATGCTTCATTACCATTTCAATCTCTTCCTGGGTTTTTGTATCATCCCACTTCAAAAGCTCTTTAGTTAATTTAACAACACTATCAAAAGCCTCATTACCTGGATAGCCCAAAGTTCCTATGCCCGTTCTGCGAAAAAAGATATCAGACAAGGATTTAGCCATCTCATGTTCAATGGCATATACAACCTCTGCCAAAATTTCTTCGTCTTCCGTTAGCACTTTGCTCATCTTGGGATTTGTAATTGCTATTTCGAACACCCTATGGCTTTCTTGTCCATAGTTTCTTCCGATATATTCTACTGTCTTGGTCGAAAACTGTGAGTACTTATGGATTAATTGCTTCATGAACTCTTCCATGTCCACAATATTGCAACCAGCAAGGAATTGTTTACTGGTAATGGATTTATTCAGCTTTCGGTTTAACTTTTTTGCAACCTTATTCATGGCTTGGCAAGCCAACTTTCGGCTGGTGGTATATTTCCCCCCCTCTATGGTTAGCAAACCATTGAATCCATCCTTTGCATTATCAAATATCTCGTACTTACGCGATGTTTCGTAGGATCCCTGTGTTTGGTCATCAACCAGAGGTCGCAAACCTCCGTAGGCAAATAACACATCCTTATATTCTATCTTTTTGCACCCGTAATTTTCGTTTAGGTCATTAATTAAACCCTCAATGCTCTCCTTGGTAACCTTGTACTCATCAGGATTTCCTGTATATTCCTTATCTGTAGTGCCTAAGAGCGAATGATTTCGCCATGGCATAAGCATTACGTGTCTTCTATCCTTAGTCATAACAGTGACTGCATGACTTGTACATATTTTTTTAGTAATAATATGTATTCCCTCTGAACGACGAATATGATGCTTCGTTTCGCACTCATCCTTAGCTGAATTGAGCAGAATGTCAGCCCAAGGACCTGTGCAATTAATGGTAACATCAGCAGAATAACTATGCTCTTTTCCCGACAATCTATCAACAACTTTGACGCCTTTCACCGTTCCATTGTCGAAGAGGAATGAGCATACCTTTGCATAATTTGCTGCTTTCGCTCCAAAAGCCAATGCGGATTTAAGCACGGCAAGGGTTAAACGTTCAGGATTAATATTCTGACAATCGTAATAAATGCTTGATCCGGTTAATCTTCTTCTTTTAACACATTGTTCTAATTCAATTGTGCTTTTTGCGCTAATGGTCTTATGCAAGGGTAATTTCTTTGATTTATCCCAGGTCCAACCCTTGTCATACGAAAGCATATCGTAAAGCACCATTCCGAGGAATAAGAAGAATCTATTGCTCTTTAAATTTTTGTATGTGGGCACCATGAAAGGAATAGGATATACAAAATTGGGTGCAATATTTGACCAGACCCTTCTCTCTGTAAGAGATTCGCGAACTAAAGGAAACTCCAAGTTTTTTAGGTATCGGAGCCCCCCATGAATCAATTTTGATGTTGCTGATGATGTTGCCTCTCCAAAATCCCCTTTCTCAAAGAGAGCTACGCTAAGGCCTCGGGTTGCTGCTTCGTAAGCCACTGATACTCCGGTTATCCCACCACCAATGACCACAACATCGAAATGATGTGCATCCTTCTCGTTTACTAATCTTTTCATTTCAGATATTTATTAAAGAGTATTCTTAATCCCAAATATCTGATATCTATTACAATTAACTGTTTAACAAATGTTAAATAAAGATAGGTGAAGGCGGCTAAAAAACTAACCCAAACTGATCAATAATAAAACTACCATTCTATCGTCTTTCTTAATCTACTCAATGATTGTAGCTTAATTCCCAGAAAATCTGCAATGTACTTTAGAGGAACATTATTCAACATATCGGGATATCTTTTCATTAACATTTTATAGCGATTCTCTGCTGTTTCGGTGATAAAGAGATAGAGCCTTCGTTGAGCCTCAACAAACATCTCCTCTATAATACGTCGTCCCAACCGTTCCCACTTGGGATAGCTATTGTACAGCAATTCCAAGTCATCCTTTTTGATTATAAAAAGCTCACAGTCGGTAATAGCACTGATGATTTCGAAAGATGGCGTTTGTGAAATAAAACTAGGCAATGCAGTTGCAAATGTATTGAGTGGTGTGATATCACGCGTTATCTCTTCCCCGTCGTGATTATAGAAAACCCGTAAATAGCCTTGATTAGTGAAAGTAATTACATTTGCAATATCTCCCTCATCTATAAGAGTTTCATGTCTTTTAAGTTTTCTTACTTCAATAAATCCTATCCCAGCTTCTAATTCCGACTGCGAAAATTCTACAAATTGACTTATGAAAAAAACTAAATTGCTATACTTATCAAGGTTCATTTCAACAATATCATAGTTAATAATTTTTGACTATTAGCCTTTACGCATAATGTACAAAAAGTTAAACAGATCAACTAATGAGTATTTACTAATACATTAAAAAATCTCTGCCTAAATATAAAGAAAAAAATCTTTTCAATATTGGTATCCAATTCTCTTAAAATAAAACCATTATACTAAAAACTTACCATTAAACTAAAAAAAATAATACTATTTGCATATACAACTGGTTTATCGAAAATTAAATAATTTATAGTGTTCAACTAAATTTCTTAAACAAACAATTATTGACTTTAGCGAACTAAAGATTCTTCGATCCACTTTGTTCCTCTCAGAATGACAGTTAGTTATTTTTATATAGTTGGACGCTAGTGAAATATTTTTTTCCCTAAGTTAAATGATTTAAATCAATAATTTTTTTTCATTCTTAATTCAACTATTATCCCTCAAATACATCAAACTGTTATATTTGCACAAAAATTTTTAAAATGGTTTTAAAGCGTCTTGCAGTTTTACTAATATTATCGTTACTCCCTATACTTGTTATAGCCCAAAGGGATGTTACCTTAAAAATCATTCAAACAAGTGATGTTCACGGTGCAATCCTTCCTTTCGATTTTATTAATAACCAAGCCGTTGATTTTGGTTTGGCACATGTAATTACCTACGTTAATCAGGAGCGCAATAAAGAGAATCAGGAAGTAATTCTTCTGGATAATGGTGACATGCTCCAAGGACAACCTACCGTTTACTTTGCTAATTACATGGACTCACTCAACCATCATGTTATTCCAAGAATCATGAATTACATGGGCTACGATGCTGCCACAGTTGGAAATCATGATATTGAGGCTGGACCAAAGATTTACAATCAACTTGTCAATGAATTTGAATTTCCATGGCTATCGGCCAATATTTTAGATAAAAAAACAGGGCTCCCTTACTTTAAACCTTATACCATAATCAATAGACAAGGGGTTAGAATAGCGGTAATGGGGCTAACAACACCTGGTGTAATCAAGTGGCTATCACCAACTCTATGGCCACAAATGGAATTTGTTGATATGGTTGATGCTGCCAAAACATGGATGGATTCAATTCGCATAAATGAAAATCCACACATTGTAATTGGGCTATTTCACTCTGGACACGATGCCAGCTTCGAAGGGGCTAACCCTAATGAGCCTTTAAACGAAAACGCATCAAGCTTAGTTGGAAAACAAGTCCCCGGTTTCGACGTGTTATTAATTGGACATGATCACGACAGAGTTGTTAAAAAAATTGTAAACTGCCAAAATGATTCTGTACTTATTGTTGATCCAAGTTCTCAAGCAAGAGTAATTTCTGAGGTGGTAATCAAGGTTAACCTTAACGAAAATGATGAAATTGTAAAGAAAACAGTATCTGGAGAGTTGATCCCAATGCAAGGTTTAATGCCCGACCCAGAATATGTGAGCTATTTTTCCGATTTCTCACGGCATGTTGAAGAATTCGTTGATCGAAGAATTGGTTCAATCACTACAACTGTTTCTAGCCGAGATGCTTACTTCGGACCATCGGAATTTGTTAACCTTATTCATACGGTGCAACTCGGTGTTTCAAATACCGATATTTCTTTTGCTGCTCCTCTTTCTTTCGATGTAAGTATTGAGCAGGGGCCTGTGTATGTGCGAGACATGTTCAAACTTTACATCTACGAAAACTTATTGTATATCATGAACCTTTCAGGGAAAGAGATTAAGGATTATCTTGAGTACTCTTATTCATTGTGGTTAAACACCATGTCTTCTGCAGATGATAACCTACTACTTTTTCGAAAGGGAGATGATGGCAAGCTGATTACACATAATAATGGTCGAGCACTGTTAAAGTCAAGCTACTTTAACTTCGATTGCGCAGCTGGAATTCGTTATCAGGTTGATGCTTCGAAACCTGTCGGTCAGAGGGTTAATATTTTATCAATGGAAGATGGCTCACCATTCTCCCAAGAGAAGATCTATCAGGTGGCTATCAATTCGTATAGGGGAACTGGCGGTGGCGAACATTTAACCCAAGGTGTGGGTCTAACACAGCAGGAAATCCGAAAAAGGATTGTGAGCACCTCTTCGAAGGACATGCGTTACTTTTTGATGAAATGGATAGAGCATTCAGGTAAATACAACCCTGTTAATCCCAATAACTGGGAGATAATCCCGACTGAATGGGTTCAAAAGGCAGCCAAAAAAGACAGGTTCTTACTTTTTGGTGAAGAGTAACCTACTTCCATTTTATATCTTTTCCGAAACAGTTCAAAAAATCAACTGTTTTTCCATCTACAATTTTACCTTTGCATAAAGAAAAGAAATTATCATATCCTCCATGCAAATTGATATCGATCTTCTTGAGAATGGGAAAATGCTCCCTCTGGTTGAAGAGTTTTACACCCTTCAGGGTGAAGGTTATCACACTGGTAAGGCTGCTTACTTCATCCGAATTGGAGGTTGCGATGTTGGATGTAGTTGGTGCGATGCTAAGTTTACATGGAATCCAAAAGTATTTCCTCCTGTTAGTGTTGATAAAATTGTAGAGCACGCATCTTGCCATAAAGCCAAGGCTGTTGTTGTAACAGGAGGAGAACCAAGTCTTTATCCATTGGACTATTTATGTGAAAAGTTAAAGGAGAAGGGGTTTGAAACTTTCATAGAAACATCCGGATCGTACCCATTATCTGGTCAATGGGACTGGATATGCCTTTCGCCAAAACCACAGCTTCCACCTGTGAATGGAATACACATGAAAGCCGATGAGCTAAAGGTCATCATATCAAAACCCAGTGATATTGAATGGGCTGAAGAGAATGCCAAATTGGTAAAATCCACTTGTCGCTTATACCTTCAGCCTGAATGGAGCGTATACAATAAAACAATTAACTGGTTAGTGGAGTACGTAAAGGAATATCCCAAATGGCAGATATCCTTACAAGCACATAAGTTCATGAGAATACCTTAAAGATATTATTTGTGCAGCTATTTTTATTTGTATTATCGAAAGATCTATCCAATTAGTTATGCAAAAGATCATATTACTGCTAACCCTGTTCCTTTTACTATTTCATGGGAATATTCTCTCTCAGCCAAGGGAACTCTCCACAACCAATAAAAAAGCTATGGCAAGCTACAAGGCAGCACTTGAAGCATACGATAAATATGATTATAAAGCTGCTGAGAAAAACCTTAAGGACGCCATAAGCCACGATGATCAATTCATTGAAGCATACTTAGTTCTTTCGCAAGTTTACATGGAAACCAAACTCCCAGAGGAGGCTATAGTAGCAGCAGAAGGTGCAATTAGGATTAACCCTGATTTTTTTCCAAATCTATACATAAATTTGGGAAACATGCTGTTTCATAGGGGTGAGTACGAAAGAGCATTGAAATATTTTTACACCTTTCTTAATTACGATAACATCCGGGTTGAACGCAGGGAACTTGCCAACCTTCGAATCAATAGCTGCAAATTTGCATTGCATTCCATCGCCAATCCTGTTCCTTTCACTCCTATAAATCTGGGGTCTAATGTAAATAGCAATATGGATGAATACTGGCCTAGCTTATCGGCTGATGAGAATACGCTGGTGATAACAGTTAACATGCCCATCGATACAACTTCACCCCAAATCATGTATAATAGGCAGGAAGATTTTTACATAACAACCAGAGGAGCTGATGGGAACTGGCAACCGGTAAGAAATATCGGTCCTCCTATCAACACGCCCATGTTCAACGAAGGTGCTCAGTCGTTAACAGCCGATGGACAAAGAATGTACTACACGGTTTGCCGAGGAAACTGCGATATTTACGTTAGCGACAGGGATGAAAATGGGAATTGGGGTCGCCCTCAAAAGTTGCCTGAGCCTTTGAACCTTTCGTTTAGCAGCGAAAAACAGCCTTCCATATCACCGGATGGACAAACCCTTTACTTTGTTAGCAACAGAAAAGGCCGAAAGGAAAGTCACGATATATGGTACTCAAATAGGGTTGACGAATACCACTGGAGTGAACCCAAAGAAATTAGCGATAGCATAAACACTCCATTTAACGAGCAATCTCCCTTCATTCATTTCGATAATCAAACACTATACTTTTCATCAAACGGGCATGTGGGAATGGGAGGTCTCGATATTTACTTCAGCAAAAAGCTGAACGACACCATATGGAGCAAGCCAGTAAATCTGGGCTACCCCATTAATACATTTCGCGATGAGGATGGGTTAATTGTCAATGCCAGGGGTACCATGGCTTACTACTCGTCAGACATTAACCCCGACTCGGGCAGAGATATCTATAAATTTGAGCTTCCTGAGCCCGTTCGTCCTAATCCCTCGTCATACATTACAGGGACCATAATTGATGCCCGAAGCGGACGACCCCTCAAAGCAAAATTTAGCCTTGTGGATGTGGATAATGGGCAGGAGATAATGAAAACCAATGCGCTTGAGGGCGGTTACTTCTTCCTGTGTATCCCCACAAATAAGAAGTACGCATTTTTTGCTTCGATGACCGGATATCTTTTTCATTCCGATCATATTGATTTAGAAGGCATTCACAGCGCCGATAAGCCATACCGCAAAGATATTGAGTTGGTACCCATAAAGATTGGTGAAACCATGGTGATGCGTAATGTATTCTTCGAAACGGATTCATATGAACTCAAACAAGAATCATTGGTAGAACTAAAAAAACTACTGGAATTACTATCGCTTAATCCATCCATGAAGATTGAAGTTGGTGGACATACTGATAATGTAGGAAGTGCAGATTATAACCTAATCCTATCGGATAAACGTGCAAAAGCTGTGGCTGATTTCCTTATTGAATATAGAATTGATCCAAACAGAATATCATGGAAAGGTTACGGATTAACCAAGCCCATTGGCGATAACACCACCGAAGAAGGAAGAGCACAGAATAGAAGAACTGAGATTAGGGTTGTGGGGATGTAGTTTGGAATGAAGAGTACCTATAGTTGCAATAAATAAGTTTAGCTTTCTATATCTTTCATTTAGCATTCCTCCTTCATGTTATTATCCTCAATCATCCCCGGTTGGTAGTCAATTTCACGTTCGGTTTTTGCCACTATAGTGGCAATCATGGCATCACCAGTAACGTTGAGCACGGTGCGAAGCATATCGAGAGGGCGATCGATGGCAAGGATTAGAGCTAAACCCTCAACAGGAAGACCAACCGAATTGAGAACAATGATCAACATCACCATGCCTGCTCCGGGTACACCAGCCGAGCCTATGGATGCTAAAGTTGCTGTAAGTACAATTGTTAGCTGCTGCCCTAACGTAAGATCAATGCCAAAAACCTGTGCAATAAAAACCGCAGCTATTGCTTGATACAGGCTGGTTCCATCCATATTTATGGTAACTCCAACCGGTAAAACGAAGCTAGTTACCTCATTGCTAACTCCAAGTCCTTTTTCCACCTGTTCCATATTAACGGGAAGCGTTGCCGCACTTGAACTGGTTGAGAATGCAACCAGCTGAACCGGAAACATGGTTTTGTAAAAATCGGTGAAACGAATACCTGCGAAAAGTCTGAGAAATGTTGGGTATATTACTATAGCAACGAAAAGCAAACCGGCAATCACTACAATTGCGTAAAGTCCTAAAGTTGTAAACAGATGAAGCGAATCGGCAACATTATCGCCAGAAAAGTCAACTATTAAAGCTGCCAGTAAGGCCATTACCCCAAAGGGGGCAAATCCCATAATAAAATCAATTATTTTAAGGATTATCTCGTTTAATCCTGTAATAAAATCTTTTACTATCTCCACTTTGGGATGCTTCACTATCACAATTGCCAGTCCGAATAGGATGGCAAAGAATATCACCTGAAGCATGTTTGTATTGTCTGATGCTGCACCAACAATATTTTCGGGAACTATGTCAACAATGAATTGTAAGGGTCCTTCAGTTTTTAGATTATCGACTGCCAATTTACGACCTTCGACATCAGGAGCATACTTGGTCAATAGTTCAACCCTTTTTTCCTCAGGAAAGGATTTCCCGGGTTTAATTAAATTGACCAACAGTAAACCTATGGTAATAGCAAGCACGGTTGTTACCAAATAGTAGGAAATTGTTTTTGCGCCAATCCTTGAAAGTTTGGTGATATTGGATAAACCCGAAACCCCAGTTACAAGCGATGCGAAAATAAGAGGCATTGCCACTAGCTTCAGAAGATTTAGGAAAATAACTCCAAAGGGTTTGATGTAATCGCTAACCAACCAGCCCATGCCAACTATCACAGCAATAATACCAATCAGTATCCCTGCAACCATACCGATCAGAATTTTCATGTATAGAGGTAGATTTCGCATCATCGACATTGGGTTTAGGCTCTCAAAGTTATTCATTTCGCTTGAAAACCAAAATGCTCATGGTTGTTTTTGCTGTTCAATACTAGGGTTGTGAAAAAAGCCGGAAATTCCGGCTTTTTTATTAGATGTAAAATTATAGTTCGTTTTTCTATTATTAACATTCTCCACAGCAGCCACCTTCATGTTTGTGGGAGTGAACATGTCCATGCTCCAATTCTTCAGTGGTAGCCTCGCGTATAGCTTCAACCTTACCTGTGAAATGCAAATCATCTCCTGCTAATGGGTGATTAAAATCCATAACCACATGATCATCCACTATTTCAAGGATTAAACCATTTAACTGGTTGCCCTCCTGATCGACCATTGGCAACCTCTTACCCACCTCAAGTAAATTATCTTCAATAACACCATCAACTTCAAAAATATTTTTTGGCAGTTTAAGGATGAAATCCTTATTAACCTGCCCATAGCCTTCGGCGGAAGGTATTGTAAAATCGAAGGATTCGCCAACTTTCATGTTATTAATGTTGCTCTCAAAGGCCTTTATGAGCATACCCTTTCCGTAGATAAACTCCATAGGGCTAGTAGAATCTGCTTGGTCAACAATCTCTCCTTGCACTTTTAGCTCATAGCTAACTGATACAACCTTGTCATTTGAAACATTCATCGAAAAAAAAATTTAATTTATAAATTCAATTGATTATAGTCCAGCATCAAAGGAACGGCTTTATTTTTAAAATACCAAAAACAGATGTATATCACTATTTTCCAAAATTCACCTGTCAACTTGCATGTTATCAACCTAAAAGGTTGTAAACGAATACTAGAAATAGTTTAATCTCTCTTTATTAAAGGATTGTCTTAAAAAATTGAAATCTTTGCAACTTACTGTATGTCTTTATATTACACTTAATCGTAATTCGTTGAAATTTGATAAGTTTAAAAAAATGTTAAAAAAAAATTGAAATATCAAATCAAATCATCACCTTTGTTGTGTTATAAAATTATTTATTTATCAAATTTTCACCTATTTCACCATGAAAGGAAAAGTAAAATGGTTTGATGCAGCTAAAGGATTTGGCTTTATTCAAACCGAAGAAGGCAACGATGTGTTTGTACACTACACAGGAATTGCTAAAGATGGTTTTAAGCGTCTAGACGAAGGTCAGGATGTAGAATTTGAGATTACTCAAGGAAAACGTGGTCCTCAGGCCACTAATGTTAATGTTATAGAATAAAAAGGTATTATTCTATATACTATCGTAAAAAGGCTTTGATAATCAAAGCCTTTTTTCTTTTATAAGTTAGAATGTGAAATTAACCCGAAACATAGGATTGGAAATATAGGGCGAATAAGAATCCTTGGTGATATCCCAGAGTAGCATAACATTGAAGGCTGCCCTTTCTCCTAACTTCTGTCGGTATCCAACTCCAATCAGGTATAGCTTAATCCAGGTTTTTCCCGTTTCAAAATCTGTTGCAAAAGGGTCAATCATTCTACGATCAATGTAAAGCCCTTCTATTTCGCCATGAAAAAATATTCCTCCGTTAATTGGTATTGGAGTAACTTCACCTAAATCGGGAATAGGTAAAATCTGAGTAAATCCAGAAACTCCCCAAATATTGCTGCGGTAGGTCTGACTTGGTCCACCAATAAAATAGCCCCGATGACTATAGTAACTATACCTTCCCCCTACCCCCAATGACCATTGAGGAATGACCCATATGCCACCAATGGGAACAATATCAACCTGGGTAATAGTACCAAAGGATAGTCCAATGGCTCCGCCAATGAAGAGTCTATCTGTAAATTTCTTATCGGGATCCTTACTACTTTGAGCAAAGGCAAATTGCAAAGCCAGAAGTATTAAAGCAAAGGTTAAAAGGGTTTTTCTTTTTGTTATCATAAACCAAGACGTAATTATAAACTAGCGTTCTAAAAAATATTCAACAATAAAATATCTGTAAAAAGTATTTGCATCTCATACAAAATTTATACAAATGAGTACATGCAATTATGCAAAGTAACTTAAAAACGCAAAATGTGTTACTTTTGTTTTTTGATATCTTCAATAAAAAATATTTGTTTATTCAATAAATCAATTACATACAATAAATACTAAAATCAGAAGGAGAAATTTACATGAATATTGTAATTACTGGTGCATCAAAAGGCATTGGTTTTGAAACGGCAAAGAGTTTGGCTTCCATGGGCAATCATAATATCGTTGCCATTTCAAGGGATGAAAGTAAACTTAAAGAATTGAAAAGTGCATGCATTCGCGAGAATATTGAAGCTCATCTTTTCCCTATTCCCTATGATCTTGCATCAACAGAATCATTCAATGAGTACCTACTAACAAGAATAAAAAACTATATACCACAAGTAGATGTGCTAATTAATAATGCTGGATCATTATTTAACAAGCCCTTTACTAGCATATCTGATACTGAGATTGGAGAAATGATAAACGTGAATTTTATTTCTCCTGCCCGCTTGATAAAATCTATCTTAACGATAATGAAACAAGGAGGGCATGTTGTAAATATCAGCAGTATGGGTGGTTTTCAGGGTAGTACAAAATTTTCGGGGCTTTCGGTTTACTCAGCAAGCAAAGCTGCAATAGCGAATTTAACTGAATGCTTGGCTGAAGAATACAAAGATCAAGGAATTGCTTTTAACTGTTTAGCCATAGGTGCAGTAAATACTGAAATGCTAAGCCAAGCGTTTCCAGGGTATAAGGCACCTCTTTCTGCCACAGATATGGGAAAATTCATTGCCAATTTTGCCCTTACGGGCAATAAATATTTCAATGGTAAAATATTACCCGTTTCTCTTTCAACCCCATAGATAAAACTAAAAAAAATCAACACTTAATAAAGGGTTTTAATGAAAAAGGGATTTGCCATATTACTTATTACTTTCTCTTACATATCACTTGCTGGTTTAACATCATTAAAGGCTCAAAATGAACTCTCGTTAAATGACCAACTGCTGCTTCATGCCGACTCGGCCAACTTTGAAGAAGCATTATTATTGCTAAAACTTGGGGCTAACCCTAATACCTCAACATGGGATGGAACCACCGCCCTGATGTATGCCTCGGAGAGTGGTAGCTATAAATTTGTAAGAGAATTAATAGCCAGGGGGGCAGATATAAACGTAAAACCCTGGAGTGGAAATACTGCGCTACATTCAGCAGTAGTGGCCAATCATGATAGCATTGCAGAACTGCTTATTCTTAACGGTGCCGAAATTGATGCTACCAATAACTATGGGGTTACTCCACTCCACTTTGCAAGTGCATATGGTTACCCTTTCATGGTGCATCTGCTTCTTTACTATGGTGCCTCCATTGATACTTGCGATAGCTATGGCAACACTCCTCTAATCCTTTCTGTATACTCGGGCGCATATTTGGTAACACAATTATTGTTGGAAGAATGGGCTAATGTGGATAAACAAGACAAGCAAGGATTTACTCCTTTAATGATAGCAGCACAATACAACGATACGCTAATGTTACGGTTGCTTACAGATTATGGAGCCAGTATAGATAAGTATAATGTAAATCAAGCAACAGCCCTTGCATTGGCCATATCAAGCAGGGCAAAAGAAGCAGCCGATTTTCTTATATCTATGGGAGCGACCAAAGGAGAATTTCATCCATCAACCAGCTATGCCCAACTGGCGAAAGAAAACGGGCTCATCTCAACATATTATGAACTGATAAGACTGGGTAGCTCTCCCTTCAAGAAACCTCTAATCAGGTCAACTTCAATGTATTTTGGATCAACTTTTAACCGTAACGATTTTTATATGCTTATTGGAGCTGATGCCATTGCAACTACTTTTGGGGTAAAAGTTGGGCTAAATTATGGAATCAGACCTTACTATAAGTCTATCTTAGTTGAAGAAGAAGAGGTTTCCTTTCAATTCAACGAAATAAGACATTTAATTGCTTTAGCATTAGAAAAAAACTTTTTGATAAATCAGAATCTCAGTGGGAGAAGATTTTATTTTTTTGTCGGAATAAACGGTATTTATAGCTGGGGAAGATATGATTATTATAAAGCCCGTACCAAACCAAAGGACTACATACTATTTTCTCCTGGTGCAGGTTTTACTATTCAGAAAAATAGTTTTTTCTTAAAAACTTCAGGAAATATGGTAAGAATGGAACACCTAAAACCTCAACCCATTATGGTTAATTTATCGCTGGGATATATAATGAATATTGCTAAACCAAAGATTAAACAAAAATCTGTAACGTGGTACTAAAAATTGATCAATACATTAACTCTACTAAACTTATGGCTAAGGTTTTTTTCAGATCTTTTGGCATAGTTTTCTTTGTAATCCTACTCTGCATCCCAAAACAGAGCTGCGATGATCCTTTCATTTTCAGGATTGATTGTTCCGAATGCTTTACCAGTCCACCTGATTATACCCTTGTCTATATAACAGTAAATAGAAATGCTGAAAATCCAAAAATACCCATTACGATTTACTATGGTCCCTTCGAGGATAACAATATTGCTGCAGTTGATACCGCTAGAAGCAATAAGATATGGATCAGTTTACAAACCAATAAGCATTATACCCTAAAGGGAGAATACTATAAAAATGATAGACTTTACAATGTAATTAACGGGACACATCTCAGACTTCGATATGATGATGAAACATGCGATGAACCATGCTATTACATCATAGGAGACGAAGTTGACTTAACCCTAAAGTTTTGATGGTAAGCCAAAATCTCTTCGGGATTCATCTGAAAAACCCCTTCACTTCATTCCAATCGCCATCAGTTTCTGCAGGCTCGAGGTCTAATATATGAGCAACAATTGTATAAAGATTGGTATTAATAAATGCTTTGTGCTTATAGTTCTTTTTGAAAGCTGGCCCCTGAGCAAAAAATATTCCGTACATATCAGGATTTTGGTTATCGTATCCATGGGCACCTCCAGTATACCACGAACTATCATTGCTCAGTCCTACGCTATACCCTATCTCAGCCTCAATGAGGACATCCTGAATTCTATGATTAGAGCCATAATGATACCTTTCGGGAATTTCGTGACGTTCCCAAACCTTTAGGTTTGGAATCAATTTTAATGCAGCTATTGCCTTCTCACGGTACTCTTCTTTTGGTTTTAAGCTATAAACCGGATTACCCCCAGTAATTAAACTAAACCAATTCCTATCTATATATTCATTCAGGTTTATATACCTCTCTGGAGAGATATCTGCCATGCCATGATCAGAAACAACCATAAAATTTATCTTATTTGCATAAGGCAATTGAGACATTTTTTCGAGAAATACGCCCAATAAACTATCCAGCTGTTCAACAACTGCTAAGGTTTCTTTTCCCGTTGATCCATGCCTATGAGCTGTACCATCCGGTTCTGGAGAGTACCACATTATTAACCTGGGGCGCTCTTCTTCTGGAAGCGAAAGCCAATGAATTACAGTATCAATTTTTGACTCAAAAGAGGTTTTAGAATCGTATGGCTTCCAAAAGGTTGGGTATGCCCCTCCTATGGGAACTTCAGATCCAACCCAAAAGTAAGTTGCTACATTTAACCCTTGCTTTTCTGCAGTCAACCAGATTGGCTCTCCGCCATAAAAATCTGGGTTTTCAACTGCTTTTCTATTCTTAATAGCGTAGTATCCCAAGGTAGAATCCAAAAAACTATTGCAAACAATGCCATGATTATCAGGATATAAACCAGTTGCCATGCTGTAATGGTTGGGAAAAGTTTTGGATGGATAACAGGGCATCAATGCCTCGGCAGTAACCCCGTTCTTTGCAATTAAATTAAGATTTGGAGTATTGGCAATTGTTGGGTAGTCCCACCGAAAAGCATCAAGCGATAGCATCACAACATAGGTATCGGGCTTGCTTTTGGTTTGTGATTGACAGCTTGATATGAAGAGAACCAGATAGGTAATCGCTATAAAAAGTGTTCCAAATCTTCTTAAAGTTCTACTAGTCAAAATATTGTTCATATTATTTTTTATTGATATTAGAAAAATGCTTAAATAGATTTGTATTTCATTCACAAATCTAAGAATTTAAAAAGGAAATTGGAACCCTACTGGATAGATTTACAATCAAAGGCTTTGCACATTTTCAATGTATCCATCTACGTTGAATTTTCTTTTACATCCATTATAATTCATATACCTAATTTTTCCAAAAATTGGACGCTCATTCCAAGCCCTATCGTGCACACCACCAATGCTCCAAGCAATACCAGCATATCCATTCGGATCACGTCCATCAAGACTATACTTATCGTTTAGGTAGATGGCGATCTTCATCGCCTCTTCGGGTGAATGCGTCCATTCTAAAATCTTTTTTGCCCAGTACATTCGCATGTATCCATGCATTTTGCCTGTTTTCACCATCTCCATTTGTGCTGCGTTCCACAATAGATCTTGTGTCGTTGCCTCTTCAAAATCTATTTGCTTGTAAATGTGCTCCCTCTCATCCAATCTATGCTTTTCAATGGATTGTTTTGCCCAGCTATGAAATCCATTTGGATTATCGTAATCCTTATTGTAGAAACAAAAATTATCAGAAAGTTCTCTTCTTACAATAAGCTCATCAAGAAATGCTGATTTATCCTCCTCGGGAGCATTAGCTTTAGAAACTTCAATTGCTACTCGCTGTGCTGATAATTGCCCAAAATGTATGTAAGGTGATAGGTTCGACTGGCCATTAATTAGTGGGTTATTCCTTTTGATTGAATACCCTTTGATACCCTTCTCAATAAATTTTTCTAGTGCATTAATCCCTGCAATATATCCCGGTTTTAGCCAGCTAACTATACTCACCGACACGTCTGGATTTAACCATTCTACTACTTTTTCCCAATCAATGGGTACACATTTGGTTTTAACTTTTACCTCTGGAATTGAAGGAATTTCAGTTAAGTATTCGGTTAGCCATCGTTTTATTTTTGGGCGTATTGTATACGCACCAAACTCCTGCTTTACCGAAACCACTCTACAAGGTACTACATTGTGAGCATCTATTTCAATATGAGGTACTTCAATTTTCTTATTTACCTCATCTTTCCAATTTCTCTTTATGGCAAGTGGATCAAAATCTGAAACTAACCTTGAAGCATTAATTTCTATTACTAATTGTGACAGCGTATTATCAGGTTTTCCCATTAAAACATGAAAGCCTAACCCTAAACTAACCGATTTTACTTCCAACTCCTTTAACCCAGCAATCATAAAATCAAATTGACGCTGACCGGCACCCAAAAAAGACGAAGAAAGGGTAAAGATAATATGGCAGGGTACTTTTAGCTCATTGGCTTGTTCAATGGCAAAAAGCAGAGCCCAGTTATCCATTAATCTCTGATCGCGAGACATCCAATAGACAACCGGACCTTTTTGCTCTCTTCCCTTTTTTTGCAAAAAAACTCTGCCAGTATTAATCACATCTATATTCGATATTTAAAAAACTTTAATGAACAATGGTGAAGAATCTTATGGTAATGCTCTTCGTTTAAGAATTTCTTCAGATTTCATAAGTATCTCAACATACTGTGATCGTCTATAGGCAAATGGATCCTTTATATTTTTACGAGATAGTTTACCCTTGAATTCTTCGATATTGGCATATCCTTTTCTGTCCATCCAAGCTTCAATCTCGTTGAGTATTGTTTTTACTTGGTTTGGACCATGCTTATATAGTGTGCTAACCACTTGAAATGCTGATGCACCTGCAAGAATTGTTTTTATCGCATCATGCCCTGTTACAATACCTCCTGCACTGGCAATATCGGCATTAACATTTCCGTACAGCAAACCAGCAAAACGAATGGCCATCCTTACATCGTAACTATTGCTAAGCACAATGCTTTGCTCAAGACTCTCAGCATCAATATCGATATCGGGTTGGAACAGCTTATTGAAAAGCACAAAACCATTTACCTCTTCAATATCCATACGATTTATTACAGAAAGAGGGTTTGTATAGAAAGGGCTTAGCTTAACTGATATTGGAATTTTAATTGACCTAGCAACACTTTTTAAAACGTCTATCTGTTTTTGAATTATATCGGTGCCAGTGGTTTCAAAATCACGGGGTGTAATATAGAAGTTCAATTCAATTGCATCAACCCCTGTTTGTTCAATCTGTTTTGCGTAGTCAACCCATGTATCATCGTTTATTGCATTGAGGCTTGCAATTACTGGGATACTTAAGTTTTCCTTTGCTTTTTTAAGGTTTAGCAAATGCTCTTTAGGTCCAGCATGTTTAACAATCGGAAACAGCCGAGTCATTTCTGCATTACGCTCCGAGTATTCATCAAGGGCATTCATCATCTCCAATTCTTCGAACTGAATTTGTTCTTCAAACAGAGATTTGAATACAATTGCTCCTGCATCCCCTAATGTTTTCAACTTATCAGGATCGCCAGTGAGAGAACATGCACCAACAATCAACGGGTTTTTTAATTCCAACCCTAAGTACTTTGTTTTAAGATCTGCCATGATTTCTTGTCTTAGGTTATATATTTAGTTATTATAATAAGCATTTAGAATATTCATTATCAGATCATCATGATTATAGTCCCACTTATGATCGGTAAAGTTTTGCCCATTAAAGGCAACTACCAACTCTTTGTCTGGTGCAATATAAATATACTGATCTCCGTATCCAGCAGCAAAAATCATGGGGTTACCATCAGGTTGATCGCCTATCCACCAATGCAAACCATACTTCACTTTATCAGCAGTAGCCATAGGAGAAATTGTAAGATTAATCCACTCTTCGGATACAATTCGAGTGTTGCCCCAAACTCCTTTGTAAAGGATTAAAGTACCAAACTTTGCCATATCACGTGTACATAACGATAGCCCTCCCCATGCAGGCACACCATTTTGGGCATATAAATCCCAATGATAGGTTGATATCTTCATCTTTTTGAAAATATTTTCCTCAACAAAATGCTTGAAATCTACTCCCGTTGAGCGTGTGACCATTTCCTTAATTAGTTCAGATAATCCGCTGTTGTAGGAAAATTTTTTTCCGGGTATTGAATCCATAGGCAGGTTAATTATATAATGGCACCAGTTAAGGTTGCTATGGCTAAGTTCAATCAAAGGATTTCCTGCATAGGAATAGTGAATATCCCATTCATTCCATTTCAATCCGCTGGTTTGATTAAGTAAATGCCTTAGTGTTATCATTCGCTTCAAAGGGTCTTTATCGAATATCTCTTTAAATTCAGGAAAGTAATCCTGAATTTTTACATCAAGAGAAGGAATATACCCTTGATCAATGCAGATTCCAACGGCTATTGAGGTAATGCTTTTTGTAACAGAACTTATGGGGTGAAGTGTAGTGGGTTGAGAAAAGCCATAGTATTTTTCATATAGAATCCTTGGCCCTTGGTAAATAATTAAGCTGGAAATTTTACCATATTTATCGTTTCGAATATCAACATTAATTTCCTCTAATGTTTTGGTACAAAAAAAATTACTTAATGGTTTATGGAACGAAAACAACAGAAAAATTGAAACTAATCCGACAAAAACTAAGGATATTTTTTTAAACCTTTTCATTTTTCAAGGGCTATAAATTATTTAAACTTAAAGTTAATGTATTATTAAATATCCCCTTGCAATTTTTCTTCGTTTCTGATTATAGTAACTAATATTGTTATGTATTGTTCAATGAATATCTAATTATAATTGACACAATCTTTAAAATCCTATTCATAAATAGGAGATCCATGCATTAGAATTTCGAGAAAACTGTGGTTAAATTATTTAGTACTTTCTCAATTATACTTCTGGGACATGCAATATTCATGCGCTGAAATCCACTTCCATTACTACCAAAAACCTCACCTGTGTTGAAACCAACACCAACTTTATTGATTAGCATATCGGTAAGCTCATCATTATTTAAACCAAACGCTTTAAAATCGAGCCATAAAAGGTATGTTCCTTCCGGTTCCATTAACTTAATCTTAGGTAATTTTTGTGTAATAAAGTCCCTCACAAAATCTATATTACCTTGTAAATAATCAAGTAATTGCATCAACCACTCCTCTCCTTGTAATGTATAAGCACCTTTGGTAGCTTCATAACCTAGAACATTTCCCATATTTGTACCATTTCGCTCAAGCTGCAAATTGTATTGCTTTAAGTTCATCTCATTTGAAACAACCGCATAGGCAGTTGCCAAGCCTGCAATGTTAAAGGTTTTGCTTGCAGATCCAAAAGTTAAGGTGATGTTGCTAACTTCGTTAGATAATGAAGCAAAGGGAATGTGCTTATGTGGACTGAATACTATATCGGCATGTATCTCGTCGGCAATAACCAAGATATTATACTTAAGGCAAAGTTCAGCAATTTTGCATAATTCGTCGTGAGTCCAAACCCTGCCTACAGGGTTATGAGGGTTACAAAGAATAAATAGTTTAACTCCGTTCCTTAACTGGTTCTCAAGTAGTTTGAAATCGATAGCATAGCGCTTGCCATTATTTAACAACTGATTTTCAACTAATCGTCGTCCATTCTGCTGAACTGCATAAAAAAAGGGATGATAAACGGGTGTTTGTATCAAAACCTTATCCCTATTTTTGGTAAAAGCCTGAACAGCATGGTTAAGCCCGGCCACAATGCCAGGGCAAAAACTCAGCCATTGCTTCTCAATAACCCAACCGTGGCGCTTGCTAAGCCAATTTGAAATACTTGTATTGAACTCGTCATCACGAAAGGTATAGCCAAGAATTGGATGATTCAACCTTTGTTCAATGCGTTTGATAATGAAATCAGGGGTTGGAAAATCCATATCAGCCACCCACATTGGAACAATGTTAGGACATCCAAACATCTTCTCCCTCAGATCGTACTTTACAGATGCAGTATTCTCACGGTTTAGAGTATTTGAAAAATCGTAGATCATGTCAATAAAAAATAGAAAAGGTTCTCTTAGTCAAGCAGCCCCGACAAAAAGAACCAGAACATAAATACTAAAAACTGTTTACTGCTTGCTCAGATCGCTAAGCTTAGTAAATGAACCATCGATGGCAGTAAATAAATCGTTATATATATCTTTGTAATGCTTTTTTACTTCCTTTTTATCAGCTGTTTTTTCAGGATTGTTTACCCTTTCAAAGAGTTTATTCCTGCTGTCAACAACACTCTCAATAATTTCAACAATTTTCTCTTTATTCTTCTCATCATGCAAAAAGAGATAGGTATAACAATCGGAAATCACTTCGCTCACCAGGTAGTCAATATCCTTCTTAATGTTTCTAACGCTCGCCATAATTCTTTTAATGTTAGGTTTATAATGCGGTGCAAAAATAGTGGAAAAGAAATGACTTTCTTCATTCCCCAATAATTATTATTAAAAAATTAGTCGTATTTCTTTAAGGGTAGAACCTTTCTAAGAGTATGGAATGCAGCGATATTTTAGGTTAATCTCGGGTAATTCAAAGAGAACCATTCCCTCATTAAGGAGATCTTCGTCCTCCTCATGGTAATTCCAAATTACTTCAACGGTAATTCCATTATTCTGAAAATTCGAAATTCGCTTCATAACCTCTCTTAGGTACTTATACGATGCGGAATTTATGTACTTAAAATTAAAATCAACTACTATTTTTATATCATCCTTATCCTTAATCTCTTCGTAAAAATCATCCAGCCAATCAATTATACTCAAATAAAATTCTTTGGCATTCTCGGGATGTGAAATACCAGATACAGAAAAAATATTAGTGGTAGGATCAAAGTAAATTTCAGGTGTATCAATTGCACCCTCTATCTTTAATGCTTTCATTTTGTTTTTAATAACAGAAGTAAAGATAAATCCTTTTAGTAACTGAAGGCAAAAATTTTAAGTAAAATAGGTGATTCATTTGACCAAGAGCATTAAACAGGTTTTAAATTGATCTTTTTTAAAGATGAAAATAATTATTGACAAAAAAATGATAGAATGAATCTTTTTCAAAATAAAAAGCTAATTGCATAAATATCGATAGTGCCCTATTATTCTGAAGGAAAAAAGACAATCAGATATTTCCTGTCCATTGCCAATATTGTGCACAATAAGGTTTCGCTTACCGTCATCAGATTTCTGGTCAATCACTATTCCTATATGCGTAGTTCCTCCTCCCAGATCCCAGGCAACAATATGGCCTGGTAAGTAGTCCTTCGGATCATCCGATTTTGCCAAATCTTCTCCATGTCGGGCAAAGAAAACCATCAGGTTTGGCACCCTTCGGTGATCAATATTCTTATCGGGTTTGGTTAACCCCCAATTCTTTGGGTAGAGGTGAAAGTTCTTCTTCATATCTTCATGAACCTCCTTTTGCAGATCAATACCCAGCTTTCGGTAAGCCCTTACTATAACATCGGTGCAAACACCCCTGTTTGAAGGCAAATCGCCATTGGGGTAATCCAAGGTATAGTAATTCGGATCGTAAACAACGTGGATTTTTGTTAACTCGACAGCTGCTGCTGAGAGCTTATTATCAAAGGTTTGATCGTTTTGCGCATTTATGAATAAATGGCAGAATACTCCAAGAAATAAAATGCTAACTATAACTCTCATAAAGGAAAAGCATACTCAAATCAAATAACTATGAAATCAATATTCTATTGCCTAATCGCATGTAAATATAACGAAAAGCTATGCAACCTTCCTATACTTTCTTACTGCAAAGAATGAAAAGGATAAAGCAATGATGGACAAAGCATAAATATCCATTTTTACATCCGTAAAAGTCGATCCTTTGAGCATGATCATACGATTTATCCGCATAAGGTAAACCATTGGATTTACCATATCTATTTTTTGTGCCCAGTCGGGCATGCTTTCGACGGGTGTAAAAATTCCGCCCATGAGGATGAATATAATCATAAAGAAAAAGGCAACGAACATGAACTGCTGCTGGGTTGACGAGAACGTAGAAATGAGCAGCGCAAGGCCAAGCACGGCAATCAGAAAAATGGATGAGCAAAAGAAAAGGAGCCCAATGCTTCCTTCGAACGGGATATCGAACAGGATTCGACCCAACACCAAACCAAGAGCAAGATCCACAAGCCCAATAACAAGGAAGGGAAACATTTTTGCGGTTATAAACTGGTACTTCCTGATAGGTGTAACGTTGATCTGCTCAATGGTTCCAACCTCCTTCTCCTTCACAAAATTGAGACCTGCCAGTAGGAATCCCACCGCGGTAACCAGTATGGCCAGGATACCAGGGAGCATAAAGTGCTTATAGTTGAGCATCTCGTTATACCAAAGCCTGCTGGTTACTACAATCTGCTGAATTCCCGAAATTGTTTGGTCTCCAACGTTCTCGGCAAGAATATTCATGTTTAGTTCGCGGATAATCCCATTTAGATACGCCCAGGAAAGTTGGGCTGTTGAAGCATTAATAGCATTAACCGAAGCCAGAATTCTAGTAGGTTTCCCATTTCCAATCTCCTTGCTAAACCCCTTTGGAATGTGAATCACCATATTGCACTTATTGCTGTGGAGAAGGCTATTCGCCTCATCTTCAGAGAAAATGGAATACTTTACCTGAAAAAATGTGGAGCCCTCTAGCTGGCTTATCAATCTTCGGGAATCAGGGGTCATATCCCTGTCAATCACGCAAAGGCTCACGTTTTTAATCTCAAAAGTAACAGCAGGAACAAGTAAAAGCATCTGAACGATAGGTACAGCAAAAATCGCTTTCCCGATAAACTTGTCGCGGAAAATTTGGGTGAACTCCTTCCTAATCAGGTATAGTATTGTTCTCATATTCCTTTTATCGACTTTGCCATTATTGCAATCTGGTTTTAAAACTCTTGACGCTTAAGCCTATAAAAGCTACTGTCATCAATGTAAGGATTAGTGTTTCCTTCCAAATATACATGAAACCTGTGCCTTTCACCATGATGTTCTTAACTATTACCACGAAATACCTGGGCGGTAAAAACGAAGCCACAATGTCGTATGCCTTAGGCATGTTTTCGAGTGGAAAGATAAACCCCGAGAGCAGAATGGTGGGCAACATCATCCCTACCAATGAAATAAAAATTGCCTGCTGCATGGTTTTCGATACGGTTGAGATAAGTATTCCCAGTGAGAGGCTCATCAAAATGTAGAGCATGCTCTCGGCAAGTAAAAGGATTATGCTACCCTTTACCGGTAGGTCAAAGGCTAGCCACGATAGTAGTAATATTAGAATAACATTGATGAATGATAGGATAAAATATGGCATTACTTTGCCTAGGATAATGTGGGCAGGTTTTAGCGGCGACACTAAAAGCACCTCCATGGTGCCAAACTCCTTCTCGCGGGTAATTGTAATCGATGTCATTAGCGCACAGATAAGAATAAGAATAAGCGTAATAACCCCAGGAACAAACATGAAATGGCTCTTCAACTCGGGATTGTAAAACATTTTTACTTCCGATTGTACAAGCAAATTCCCAGCAGTATTAACTTGATTCACCTCCCTGCTGAAATCATTCACAATGGCCGTTGCATAGTTGGTGATAAGGGTTGCAATATTTGGCTCCGACCCGTCGGCAATTATGCTCAGCGTTGCCTTTCCTTTACTAACCAGATCTCGACCAAAATTCTCTCCGAAAACTATAACCGCTTTGGCTTTCCCACTCCTCATCACCCTGTCGATATCGTTATAGCTGTTCAGGTTTTCGGCCAGCCTGAAGAAATCGGACGAACAGATTTTATCGGAAATCTTACGCGTAGTTTCATCTTTCGATAGATCGAGGATTGCAATATCTGCATCCTTAATATCCATGCTCACCACAAATCCAAATATTAGAATCTGCGCAGTGGGAATGCCAAACAGAATGATCAACGTTCGGAAATCCCTGAAAATGTGCATGAACTCTTTTTTAACAAACCCTATAAATCGTTTCATTGGTCAATTTTTATTGGGTCGTGCAATTTTCACAAATACCTCCTCAACCGATGTGGCATTATACTGCCTCTTGAGTTCAGCAGGTGTGTCCATGGCAACAATCTTCCCCTCGTTCATTATCGATACCCTGTCGCAGTACTCAGCTTCATCCATGTAGTGGGTGGTAACAAATACAGTAATTCCCCTTGAAGCAGCTTCGTAGATCTCCTCCCAGAATTGCCGACGGGCAATGGGGTCAACTCCACCGGTAGGCTCATCGAGAAAAACTATTTTTGGCTCATGGAGTATCGCCACTGAAAATGCCAGCTTCTGCTTCAAGCCAAGTGGCAAGTCCACTATAAGCCTATCGGCGTACTCCTCAAACTGAAGTTTTTGCAAAAGATCAATAGTGCGCTGCTTTATCAGCTTGCTGCTCAACCCATAAATCCCACCATATAGCGTAATATTCTCTTTAACAGTAAGATCGAGGTAAAGGGAAAATTTCTGGCACATGTACCCGATGTTCTTCTTAATCTGCTCACGCTGCTTCCTGGCATCGAACCCGGCAACCATCACCTCACCTGATGTTGGCTCCGATAAACCCGATAGAATCCTCAAAGCCGTGGTCTTCCCAGCACCATTTGCTCCCAAAAAACCAAAGATTTCACCCTCGTACACCTCAAAATTCAGATTGTCGTTGGCAACGAAGCTGCCAAATCTCTTAACCAGGTTTTTTACCGAAATAGCTGTTTTACTTGTCATACTAATCTTCAATCAATCAACTTTTTTTTATCTAATCCGGCTTTATCACTTTTGTCACTCAACACTTTCCATCAGCTCCAAAAACCTATCCTCAATCCCAGCCTTAGTTTCCTCTATCGACACATCATCAATTCCTTGCTTACTGAGAAATTCAAAAAGAGAACTGTCGAATTCATCATTTTTAAAAGTAACGTGAACCGATTCGCCAAAGGGGTATGCCGTGTTTACTCCATGGAAATCTCTTAAGGCTTTAATAAGCAAATGCTTTTCCGATGCTTTTACGCTGTATAGTATTCTTGTAAATCCATCCTTTATCCTTTCTGGTTTATCGATGGTCATCAATCGTCCCCCCTGAATAAGGGCCACCCTATCGCAGCGCATGGCTTCGTCCATGTAAGGAGTGGATACAACAATGGTTATATTGTACTGTTTCAGCTTCTTAAGCATCTCCCAGAATTCTGCCCGCGACACTGCATCCACCCCAGTAGTGGGCTCATCGAGCACAAGCAGTGCCGGTTTATGGATCAGCGCACACGAGAGAGCCAGCTTCTGCTTCATCCCTCCCGATAGCTTGCCGGCCAACCTTTTTTTAAATGGCTCGATATGAGAATAGATATCGGCTATTAGATCGTAGTTCTCCTTTACGGTTGTGCCAAATACTGTGGCATAAAAATGTAAGTTCTCCTCAACCGATAAATCCTGGTAAAGGCTGAATCGGCCGGGCATATAGCCAATGTTCTTGCGCAACTCTTTATAGCCTGAAACCACATCAAATCCTATCACGCTCATCCTTCCCGAATCGGGAATGAGCAGGGTTGTGATTAATCGGAATAGGGTTGTTTTGCCCGCACCATCGGGGCCAATAAACCCGAACACCTCGCCCTCGTTTACATCAAAGTTGATGTCCTTTAGGGCATGAAAATCACCAAACTTTTTACCTATTCCTATCGATTCGATTACTTTATTCATGATTTTCAGAAAATTGCTTCACCGGGCATACCCGATTTCAGCGTTCCATTATTCTTCACTTCGATGGTTACAGCATATACTAAAGTTACCCGCTCCTCCTTGGTCTGAATTATCTTGGGGGTGAACTCAGCCTTCTCAGAGATATGGCATATCATACCCGAGAACGATTTGTAACCCCTTTCGCCATCGTCCACCCTCACGATGCACTCCTGCCCAAGCTTAATACTTCCAAGCTGTGCCCCGCTGACGTAAACCTTTAGCTGAACTACCGACAAATCGCCAATTTTAACCAAAGGACGGCCTGCAGCCGTCATTTCTCCTGCTTCGGCGAACTTCTCAACAACAGTCCCTTGCATCGGGCTTTTAACGCAACCCCGTTTGATCTGCTCATTTAAAGTGGCCTTTTTAGCTTCGTACACCGATATTTCCGATGCAATGGATGCCTTTTGGGTTTTATTTGCTTCAATCTGTTTTTGCAGAACAGCAACCTGACCCACAAGATCATCGTACTGCTTTTGGGTTGCAGCATCATCCTTTAGCATATTCTCTATGCGAGCTATATTTACGTTTAGGTTGGCTATCTGCTGATTAAGGATAACGTTCTGGGCATCAATTGACGCAATTCGGGTTCTGATGCTTTTTATTCCGGCCTCAATCTCCTTTCCCTGTAGATGGAACAGAGTGGTGTCAATAAGGGCAATCTCGTCACCTTTCTTAACATCTGTTCCCTTTCTCACCTCAAACTTTAGGATTCGACCATTGGTTTCCGATGATACCATCACCTCGGTTGCCTCGAAGGTTCCATATGCATCAGCCTTGTCACCGTTTCCAGTGCAACCAAATATAATACTTACCGTTATTGCTGCTAATAATTTTGTTTTCATATCGTTGTATTTATTTATTCAGATATTTCTTTTCCCCATATATTTAGGTACTCAACCCTTGCCAAGGCAAGGTTGATAACATGAATCTCATGGTTAATCATGGTTTGCCTTTCGGCGTTGAGTTCGTTCAGGTACTCCGTAGCGGTAATGGCACCATTTCTATACTGCGATTCGGCTGCCTCAATAATTCGCTTTCTTATTCCGATAAGCTCAATGTCGGTATCAACCAATGATTTTAGGCTTGATATTTCAGCACTTTTGGCATCCAAAAGCCTTTTCAGGTTATCGGTGAGGTCACTTTTTCTAATGTCGATCAAGTTCTGCTGTAGCGAAACGATCTGACGTTCATTCCTTGCCCTGTTCCAATCGAAGATATTCCATTTGACACCTGCACCCACAATGAAAAAAGGAGCAAATTCGTCCTTAAAGAAATTGGAGCCTGGAGGGTTACCATACCCAAACGTTGCGAACCCAAAAGCCTTGGGCATCCTTTTGCTTTGGATCAATTGCTTTGATGCATCGAGCTGCTCCTTGCGGAGGTCGAATAATTGCAGTTCGGGACGAAACAGCTCATCATTAAATTCCTCATCAATAGCAGGGATAACGAACTGGGTTGATGTGTCAAGATCTACACCAATGAGACCCGATAGAATTTTTAAAAGCGAAGCTTTGCGAATGGCATTCTCAGTGAGCTGCTGCTCCAATTTTATCCTTTCGGCTACCAGCACATCGGTATCGGATTTGAGGATTACTCCGCTCTCAAACGCAGAACCCATTGAGGCGATTCGCTTATTTAGGAGTTCCAGGTAATTCTGCAACAACTCTTTTTGCCTGTCAATTAGCAGCAGGTTAAAGTAGTAGCCATTTATTTGGCTGCGTAATTTGTAAAGGTCAATTTCTGTTTGCATCTCGTTGATTTTGCCCTCAACCTTTTCAAGGTTTCGTGCACTTTTCACTGCACCACCATCGTAAATCATCTGGTTTACATCAAGTGTAATCTTATACTGCTCGTGTGGAAGGGGACTGATTAGATCAGAAATTCCAGGAAATGGTAGAGAACCAAGAACTTCGGTCATATCCACAACCGATGAGTTGTAAACAAAGTTTCCATTCATATCAACCGTTGGAAGCCATCCCTTGGAAAGATTGTTATCCTTTAGCTGCCATATATTGCTGTATATCTCCTTCTCGGACGATATAGGAGCATTAGCGTATGCCCTATCGTAGCACTCCTTAAGCGTTAGGCTGTTCTGAGCAAGGATTACTGAATAATATAAAATAAACAGCATTAACAAAAATGATGATCTTCTCATATCGTAATTTTTTTACTTTCTAATGGCCCTAATGGTGAAATCGGCTGCAAAATCTTCCCTCATTTTCAGGTAATCGTTAAAATTTGTTCCTATTTCCATAAGTATTGCCGATACTATTGGCTTTGCGACAAATGGAAACAAGCTAATGGCAGCAATGGAGGTCATTAGCTGAGGTAAAGTTTCAGGGGAAATATTATACTTTTCCAGTTCATCCCTATGCTGAGCCTCAATAGTTGTCCACAAATGCTTAATATCAAAATTCTTAATCATCTTCTTAATCCGTTCAGGATTGCGATTAATCTCGTTAAGGATAAACAATGGCAGCCTAGGATTCTTCTTCAGAAAAGTAATATGCTGCTTATAGAAAAACCTAATCTTATCCTCCAAAGATAGGCTCTCGTCAAGTACAGGAGCAAACTTTTTGAACATCTGGTTGACAGTTAACATAAATACTGCTTCAAAAAGTCTATCCTTTGTGCGGTAGTAATAATGTAAAAGCGCCTTGTTTATACCTGCCCTATTGGCTATCTCCTGCATACGGGCACCATCCATACCCTTGTCGAGAAATACCTCGGTGGCGGCTTCAAATATCTTCTCCTCGGTTAGCTTATCCTTCTCGGTCATGGCAATAACTATTTAGTTTAACTATACGGTTAAATCGTTTGGGCAAATATACAACATTGATATAACGAAATCCAAATTTTTAACCAATTATTTTAACCAAATGGTTAAAATGGGTAAAAAAAAAGAGGTTACTTATCAATAACCTCTTTTATATAAAAAAGTTAGATGCTATGCTTTATATTTTGCATCGCCAAAGGCTAGGATGGGGAGGAAAATAAAAGGTAAGAAAATTATGCCCACAGTATACCCGGCACCTTTACCAAAGTTTGTTGAAATACCATGATACATTAAAATCATAAAAATAAAATTAGCGATGGGTATCAAAAATAAAAATATCCACCACCAAGGCTTACCAGCAACTCTAAGCATAACAATAATGTTGTAGATTGGAATGATACAAGCCCAACCTGGTTGACCTGCTTTTGTAAAAATAATCCAAATTGAAGCAATCATTAAAATAATAATTGCAAAATAAAGAAAAATTGCAACTCCCATAATTGTAAGGTTTTAGGTTTTCCTACTCATAAGGCTTTTCGGTTTCGCCCCCACATTTATACCTGCATGGGAAAGGTTTTTTTAGGGTGTTAATTAAAGAATACAATTAAATTACACTTAGCTAATATATATATTTTTTTATACCAAAAAAAAGGTTTTTTTACTTCTTTTTATTTAAATATGGCTACTTCTCTATCTCCATTGGGTTTAGCAAATGCTCTAAACATCCCAAGTGTATTGAATGAAAGGTAAACATTACCCTTTTTGTCAACAGCAACAACACCTCCACCACCTTCAACCTTCATTAGCTTATCGTGTATAACAATATCAACAGCTTGATCAAGATTCAAGCACTTGTATTCCATCAGTGCAGAAATATCGTGGGCAACGGTATAACGAATAAAAAACTCACCATGTCCAGTTGCCGAAACGGCACACGTTTTATTGTTGGCATAAGTTCCAGCGCCAATAATTGGCACATCGCCCACTCTGCCGTACCGTTTGTTGGTCATACCTCCCGTTGAGGTTGCTGCTGCAAGATTACCCTGAGTATCGAGCGCAACACACCCTACCGTTCCCATTTTTTTATCCCTTTCTAGGGCACGCTTAAGCGACTCCCAACTACGCTCAGTATAAAAGTATGAGCTATCAACCACCTCGGCTCCATTTTGCGAAGCAAAAAGCGATGCCCCTTTGCCCACCATTAGCACATGGGGCGATTTTTCCATTACCAAACGGGCAGCAGAAACTGGGTTCTTAATATTGCCTACTCCTGCCACAGCTCCTGCCTTCAACTCGCTTCCCTCCATTATGGCAGCATCTAACTCGTTTTTACCATCATTGGTAAAAACGGCACCTCGTCCAGCATTAAAGAGTGGACAATCCTCTAAATAACGCACAACCTGTTCAACTGCATCGAGGCTTGTACCTCCATTTTTCAGAATCTCTACTCCAATATCAAGCGCTGCAGAAAGTTCGGTCTTGTAATTCTCAACTTCATCTTCGGTAAAATCCTCTAGAACCATATATCCTGCTCCTCCATGAAGAGCAATAGCCCATGTTTTATCAGTTCTTGTTTCGGAACTTTTGCAGCCAACAATAACAAGCAGCATTGCTGCTATACAATTGAAAATCAAGATTTTTCTCATGGCTTATAATAACTAAATTTTGATCATTGTGTTTAATACCTTATTTAGAATGGAAAATCATCAAGTTCAGATTTTCTTGGTCCATCATCCATATCATCAGGCAGTTCCGCCACCTGATGCTCGGGGTTTCCGTTCACGAAAATTGCTTTGTAAGGTTCGGTTGGGCATGCATACTCACAGGCTCCGCATCCTATGCAGATATCCTCATTCACCTGAGGAAGAAGAAGCCCTTGCCAGGGCACCATTTGAACTGCCTTAGTAGGGCAATGCTCCGAGCATGCACCACACTCGGTTCTATCGACCCTCACAATACAATTTCCCATGTGAAATTTAACCCTACCAATCTGGGTACGCTTCTTGGTTTCCAAATCGAGCAACCTGATTGCCCCAGTGGGGCAAACCTCGCCGCACTTGGTGCACTCGAAGTTGCAGAATCCCGAATGGAAATCCATGTGGGGCTGCAGCATGCTGAAAAAGCCTAACTCGGTAATGGATGGCTGTAAAACATGGGTTGGGCAAACCGTAACGCAAAGATGGCAAGCAGTGCAGGCATTTTTGTAATCGCTATGGCTGTAAGAACCTGGTGGGGTTATGGGTGCGGTTCGGCTATTGGGTTTAGTACCCGCACCGCTTTTTATTTCACCTTCATTTCTACCTTGTCCTCTTCCTTGTCCCCTTCCCTGTGCAAAGGTTTTTAGTGACTGACCCAATGCTGAAGCACCGACAACTATTCCAACAATGGTTGCAATGAACCCCCTTCGTGAACTGTCAGATGAAACTTCAGTTTTACCCTTCTTGGCAAATGCAAGTTGATACCCTATCCCATTTTCTTTGCAGCTATCGATGCAATTGTAGCAGGCAACACATCTTGAGAAATCAATCTCCTTCGTTTTTATATTGATGCAACTTGCTTTGCAGTCCCTGACACAACGATTGCAAGCAGTACAAGCGCTTTCATTAATTACCAATCGGAATATGGAGTACCTTGATATCAAACTCAAGAATGCCCCAACAGGGCAGAAAGAATTGCAGAATAAGCGTCCCCACTTCCATGCAAGAACCACCAGAGCAAAGGTTAACCCTCCTGTTATGGCGACTCCCTGCCAGGGCATTCCCTTAAACTCTACATGGTGAAGTGCGTAGCTGTTGAAGTAGCCCAAAACCTTAACCAACAAATTATTGGCTCCGTAGTAAAGCGGTCGTACCAAATCGGAGAAAATTCGACCAGCAAAGCTGTAGGGATCGAGCATGTAAAGCAAGAAGAGTGATCCTGCTAGGGCAAGAATCACAACAGCAACCAGAGTAGTGTAACGGATAATGTTCCAAGGTTTTAGGAATTTGTAGCGAGGTTTTTTGATTCGAATACGGGCTATCAAATCCTGAAGTATACCCAAAGGGCAAATAGCTGAGCAGTAAACTCTTCCAAAAAAGAATGTGAGTAGCAGTACCACAATAAATCCGGTTGCCAGCAAACCACCAACTTTGATGAATTTCAGCACCGAGGGGGTAAATTGAAGGTAAAGCAACCCATTGATAAAACCCGACGAGAAAGTGTTGGAAAAATCGATAAAGGCAAAGGCAAAAAGGGCTAAGTAGATGGCTGCAATAATTTGACGAAGTCTTTTTAGACTAATAATTTTTAACATATCTGTATACTTTCAATTATCTGAAAAAATCATTAAGAAATTGCCTGTAGGGCATATATATCAATAAAAAAATCAATTTCCAAAGGACATTTCCCCTTAGGGGATAAAATCAAAAAAACTAATCAATTGGCTTAAAAATATATCTCTCGTCAAAATCAACATCATACTCTTTTAACAATAGATGGTACTCTTCATAAAAACTCTTTTTCTTATGGTGTTCTTGCTGATTTTCGATGTACTTTATCTTTTCGTTAAGCTGCGATTTTCCTAAAGAAAAAGCTCCAAATCCCTCTTGCCATGAGAACTTCCCTAGCGATAACATATTTTGGTTAATCCACAGTGATGAGCTACGCTTAATGTGGTACATCAAATCTGAGGGTGCCTGCTTGGGACTCATGCTGATTAGTATGTGAAGATGCTCGGGCATGCCATTGATTATGTATAATTTGTGCCCTTGTTGCTCTATTATTCCGTTGATGTATTTATAGAGATCGTTTTGCCAATTCTTGTTAATTAGGCATAATCGATTCTGGACAGCAAAAACATAGTGAATAAAAAGTTGGGTATAGGTGTTTGCCATTGGATGTTGATTTTTGGTTTATGTCCTACGGACAAAAGAGGGTCTTCAGGTTGCTTTATTATTGATATTAAAGCCCTACGGGCTAAAAGAAAACCAAACTGAGTATTAGTATTTACTATTTAATGCTAATTGAATTGTTTATGTCCTACGTACAAAAGAGCGTCTTCGAGTTGCTTCTTAATTGATATTAAAGCCCTACGGGCTATCAATGGAATACTTACCTACACCCTTATCCTCTCGATATTTAGCTCATCCAAATTCATGTTGCCAACCCCCATTTCGTGGGCTATCTTTATGTGAGGGATATCGGCAGGCTCAGAGCCAAATATCTTTGCTGCTGCGGCATCGGCCGCCACCATATCGGTTGAAATTATCAGGGATTTCTTCATCACTATATCGGCCTGGCTAACACCACGGGGACCATTTCGTGTCATTACCCGGTATGCATCAATCACATTCAAATCGGGATTTCGCCATGTGGCGAAATCGGCGATGCACTGATGCAGATCGTTGCGATGCCAGTAGCGTCTATCCCATACAATCCCCATAAGGTTTTTCATTGTAATGGTAACCTTAGCTGAGCTATGATGCTTAAGCACTGGAACGTTGATAAACACATCGCAATTGAGAATGAGTTCGTGCACCTTTGCTTCGGTAAGCCTTTTGCCTTTTGGAACAGTGACGGTTTTATAGTAATTTTCTGTGTTTCCGGGTACCATTTTACCACCCGCATTCTTCACAGCATCCTCAATGCCGCTGTTGGCATAGCAACGGCTCCATGTATCACAAGTGTTATCGAAAACAAAAACATCCTTGGCTCCTGCCTGAAGGCATTGCTTAACAATATGTCCCACCAATTCAGGGTTGGTATCTCCGCCTAGTTCAGGGGCTGTATCCCAACCTATATTGGGTTTTACTACCACAGGTTGCCCTTTCTTTACAAATTTCCCGATACCACCCAAAGCAGCAATTGCCTTATCGAACATGGGAACAGGATCTCCACCCATAACTGCAACCAAATCATAGGGTTTGCTAGGGTTTGAAGGGCTTCCCTTTGCTATACTGCTAATACCTCCAACTTTAAGTATTGCACCGGCCATAAGACCAGCGCCTAAACCCTTTTTAAGAAAATCTCTGCGCTTCATGCTTAAAAATTTTTAGGTTCATATTGATTTGATAGCATACAATCCTCTAAGTTTAATCTTTAAAAATAGGAAAAAAACTAAAAAGCCATATCTTTAATATCAAAAACTAGCATGCATTAAACTTCTTTTTATATTTGTAATCAAATTCTTGAAATTCTAAAATATCGTATATGTTAACCGATCAGCTCTCCTCAAAGAAAACCATAGGCTATATCCTATTCGATATCATTGCATTAGCCTTTATCTACTTTGTGCCTACCATATCGCACATGCTCAACTTTCCACTTTACCTCATTGAGCCAATGCGAATTGCGCTGATTCTGGCGTTAGTACACACTACAAAACGGAATGCTTATATCATTGCCATAACACTTCCACTTTTCAGCTATTTGGTTTCTGCGCATCCTGTTTTCTATAAGATGATGCTGATCTCCGGTGAATTGGTGCTAAATGTTTGGCTTTTCCATTTCATTCTAAGCAGATCCAAAAATGCTTTTGCATCAATTCTAAGCTCAATTATTCTGAGTAAAGCTGTTTATTATCTTACCAAGTTTTTAATTATTGCGCTGATTATCAAGACAGGTGAAAGTATTATTGCCACTCCATTGTACATTCAGGCGATTTCAATGCTCGTACTTAGCGGTTACCTATGGTTGATGTTTAGGGGAAGGCAGGATTGATTGATTGGGTTTACAGATATCAGCTCTTAGTTCTCATCGCACTGTTTTCATGTATTCTCATCAATCTCCATTAGTTCAAGCCAGCGCTCACTTTTTCCATCGAGAGTTTCAATGATCTGGGCAATTCTTTGAGATAATGCTGTTAACTGATCGTGAGGAAGTTCGCCGCTACTGATATTCGCTTCAATTTCGGCTTTCTCGTTCTCTAGCTCATCAATTTCTGATGAAAGGGTTTCCATTTCCCTACGCTCTGCAAAGGTCAGCTTTCGAGGTTTGGTGCTTGCTGTTTTGGGTTTTGGTTTTTCCTCTACAAGTTTTGATACCTTCTGCTCTATACGTTGCTGCTCCTTTTTCCAGTCGTAATAATCGCTGTAAGAACCTGGAAAGCCGCTAATCTCACCGTTCCCCTCAAAAATCAGCAAACCATCCACTACTTTATCCAAGAAGTGGCGGTCGTGCGAAACAGCAAGCACTACCCCAGGAAAGTTTTCCAAGTAATTCTCCAGCACGTTTAACGTTTCAATATCCAGGTCGTTGGTGGGCTCATCGAGGATCAGGAAATTGGGGTTACGCATCAGAATCGTTAGCAGGTAAAGCCTTCTTTTTTCGCCTCCGCTAAGCTTGTAAACGAAAGCATTTTGCACATCGGGGGTAAAGAGAAACATATTCAGAAATTGCGAAACCGAGAGCGTTTTTCCATCGGCAAGTTTAACCACCTCCGCCACCTCGCGGGCAACATCAATCACCTTCATATCCTCGCGGATACTCATTCCCTCCTGCCTGTAATAGCCAAAGACAACTGTTTCTCCCAATTCAATTGTTCCTTTGTCAGAGGGTATTGATTGCGTTATAACGTTCAGAAAGGTAGATTTTCCCGTTCCGTTATCGCCAACTATTCCTAATCGCTCAAATCGATTGAAGGTATATGAGAAATCATTGAGGATATTTAGTTTGCCAAAGGACTTCTCCAGCCCTCTGACCACTAGTATTTTTTTTCCTAGTCTAGCCGCTCCAACGTTAATCCGAACGTTGCTATTGCTAAATCTCTGTGTCGCCTTTTCCCGCAGCTCGTAGAACGCATCGATTCGGTATTTCGCCTTGGTTGTCCTTGCGGGTGGAGAACGCCGCATCCAATCGAGTTCCGTTTTCAGTAAATTCGATGCCTTTTCAACCTGTGTGCTACGCGTAGTGATTCTTTCCTGTCGCTTCTCGAGGAAGTAAGAGTAGTTTCCCTTGTACCAGAACAGCTCTTTCTGATCGAGCTCGATAATATCTGTGCAAACTCTATTAAGGAAAAAACGATCGTGAGTAACCATGAGCAACGTAATTCGGCTATTCTTAAGGTAATCCTTAAGCCACTCCACCATGTCGAGATCGAGGTGGTTGGTAGGCTCATCGAGGATCAGAAAATCGGGCTGGTTAACAAGCGCAGCAGCCAAAGCCACTCGCTTTTGCTGCCCCCCCGAAAGGGTGGAAACCTTCTGTTGTAAATCGGTAATTTTGAGTTGAGTAAGTATTTGCCTTGCCTGCAACTCAGCATCCCATGCGCTGTATTTATCCATCAACTCAAGGGCTTCGTGCAATTTATCCTTATTCTCCAACTTAACCGCAAGCTGGTAATTCGAAATTGCGTTGGCTTTATCCTGGTTTGTGTGGAATACATTCTCAACTATCGTTTTTGAGGTATCAAGGATTGGATTCTGATCGAGATGTGCTGATGAAATATCATTCTGCCATACAATTTTGCCCGAATCGGGCGATTCCTTCCCCGCTATAATCCTTAAGAGGGTGGTTTTTCCCGCCCCATTGCGGGCTAAAAATCCAACCCGCTGATCCTTTGCAACGGTAAATCTTATATTGCTAAAAAGTTCAAGGATACCAAACGATTTTGAGATATCAATAGCCTGTAAGTAGGGTATCATTTTATGTAATTATACGGCAAAAATAGTAAAAGAACTGCCATATAAACTTTTTTATATTTCTAGGCCCTAACAAAATATTAAAATGAATACCTAAAAAAATTACTAAAGTAGAATTAGGAAAAATTTGAGGACTAAATGTACTTATATGTAAAACATCTGTTTAGAAATCAGTTCGCTAAATTTTAAATTTCAATTAATTATAGCAATTTCTATATTTATTTTATAATCACGATATTAATTGAAATGAAAGTTATATTTTAATAACTTGCAACAATATGTTATTATTGAGATGAATAAAAAAAACTTCTTATTCATACTTTTTTCTCTATATTTTTTCCCTGGTTTCAACCAAGAAAAAGATGATACTTTATCTTTCCATTTTATAAAACCCACTATACTTGATGCGTCCAGCATAATTGAAACTGAAGGTTCTGATGAAATTAAGGTAATATCTGCTAGCAGAAGTACAAAGTACATATCGGATTTGCCTTTATCGATATACGTTATCACGCACGAAGAAATATTGCTTAATGGTTACACAACCCTTTGTGATGCTTTAAAAAAACTTCCGGGTATTAGAATTTCAAAGCCTGGAACTGGAGAGTACGGCGAAGGTTTTCAGCTAAGAGGATTACCCGGAAATCAGTACACAAAAATTTTGGTTAACAATCTTCCCATAAAACCCTCGGTAGTAGCTGGTATGCCAATCGGTTCGCAGATTCCCATTCGGCAAGCCGAAAGAATTGAAATTATCTATGGTCCTGCTGCTGCCGTTTATGGTGCTGATGCTGTAACTGGGGTTATCAATATTGTTCTTAAGGAGGCTGATAGGGGTACCTTTGTACGTGGGGATATTTTTGTTGGTGAAGGAAATTATAACTATACCAACTTTACTATTGGCGGTAAAGCTGGGAAAAACAGGAATATCTTAGAGTATTCGTTTTATGGTAATAAAAGTGAATATCCAATCATTAACAACTTCTTAGGTCACGAGCAGGCCTATAATCCTTTAGCTGGGCTGCAACATACGGGAAATAAAATTAACTTGGATGGCAATTTTTTTAATCCCCTGGATATTACTCCTGAACTTTTATACTCCTACGGCATTTCAGAACAAGAGTTCAAAAGTCAATACTATGGTATTTCGTATAAAGGAACGCTCACAGTTCCCGACTTTGAGGATATGGGTTCGGCAGATCATATGATTGGATGTAATATTAAGTTTAGGGGTATTGGATTAACGTATTCAAACATGTACCGAAAAAATCATAGTTCAATGGGGTTAAGTCCTGTTAAATTTAGATACGATAACCCGCAAAACTATTGGGCAGAAAAAATTCAACAATTCACTCTTTCATACTCTCATGACTTTAGAAAGTTTTCTACGACGACCAACCTGTTATTCTTAAGCTACTTCATGGATAACACTTCCAGCATGGGGCTAACTCGCTTGGCATCTGACAGGGCTTACCTCTATTCTCAATCGCACGATATGCTTTTTGAGCAACTTTTTACCCTAATCCCCAGCACCAACTCAGAAATAATCATAGGAGGAGCCTACCAAGCCTCGGATAATCTGCCCCTAACTAGTTTTATGGAAAAACCTTTTGAGAGATCTTGGTATAATGTTACCGAAAGTTCAATACCATCACATCCTCTCATGGGTAAATTTGGATTTAACCCAATGAGTTTTCACAATATATCAGCTTTTGCTCAGGGATTCTCTGTTTACAACAGGTTCCATTTTCTAGCTGGCTTAAGATTTGACGCAAATTCGCTTTACGGCTCAAGTTTAAATCCACGCATTGCATTGTTATACAAATTAAACAGTAATTTCTCCATTAGCACATCAGCTGGATTAGCTTTTAAGGTGCCACCCACTTCAATAACATATCGATCAATGGCATATTTACCCCATAACGAGTCCGATAGAATTAAATATATAGCAATACCTGCTCCATCTTTAAAACCTGAACGATACCAATCGGTTGAAATAGGCTTTCAGGCAAAATTTAGCTCAAGGGTAACTGCAAATATTTCTATATTTTACAATGAAATAACAAATCCCATTGTGAATAAATCTGTACCCATTGATCTTGAAAGATATCCATTGGCTACAGGAGCCACTGATAGCCTTTGGGCTACAACATACATTAACGCAGCCGATGCCATTTCAAGACTTTACGGTTTACAAGCGAATATCCTAATAAGCAACATTATACCAAAATACAAAGTTAATGGAGAGCTTAATCTTTCACTTGCACGACAATCGGATGAAGCCCCTGAATTGGTAGAATTTATCACCTCAAATATGCAATTAATGCCAAGGCATATTGGACAATTCAGAATTTCGGCTAAACCTCATAAAAGTTTCTATTTCAGAGCCGATATGGTTTGGATGAGTAAATGGCTAAGGATGCTGATTCCATTTGAGGAACTGTATTCAAAGATTTTCTCAGATGTGGATGGCTTTTTTACTATAGATCTTTCAGCAAATATCATTTTGGACCGAAACCTTATGCTTACTATTAAGGGGATAAATATTTTGGATGAAAAATATGGTGGCTTTGGTGCAACCGGACTTGAAAACGAAATGTTATACAATCCACAATTAGGAAGGAATTTTAGAGTGGGTTTATCGTATATGTTTAACTAAAATATCTCAAAATAAGAGATGTTTGACCAAACAATAAATAGTAACTATCAACAGTATAATTGGTTCGCCAAAAACCTTCCTTTTCATATTGTTTTGCTATGCTTACTGCTGCAATTTCTTTTCAGTAATAGTACAGCTGCACAGCAAAACATTGAAGATAATGCGGTATGCTTTCAGGTTAATTCAACAATAAACATCGGAACCCATCTTTTCAGAGATGGCAAATACGAATTGGCCATTGAAAGACTAAACGAGGCAATCAGCCTCAGTCCTCAAGACAGCTGCCCCCAGCTCATTATCAGGGCTTATATAATACAAGCACAAGCATTTTTATTTCTCTACGATTATGAAAATAGTATTACTAATCACTTAAACGCCATTGCAGTTGCCGAAAAGATTAAATCCGATTCCTTACTTGTCAATCTATATCAATCCATTGGTGAAACTTTCTTCCAGATTCGTGCTTTCGAAAAAGCGGTGGAATACTACACAAAGACCATTAACCTACAATTAGCCAAGGAGAATAAAGCGCTCAGCTTATACCTTTTAGAAAATATTGGGTTATCAAACCTTGGCTATGGAAATAGTGATGGTGCGTTGAAAGCTTTTCAGAAATTATTATCCATCACTGAACCAAAAAATGATATAGATATTAGAATCAGGATTCTTTTTAAAATCAGCGAAATCTACAAGAAAAATAATGATTGGGGAAAAGCAATAGAGTACTGCGAAAAATTATATAAAGAATTTCTGGGAAAAAATGACATTGTAGGTGCGACACTTTCCCTTAACAACATGGGGTCCAATCAGATCTCTAAAGGGGATTATTTATCAGCTGAGCAAACATTGATCAAAGCTTTAAATACAGCAAAGGGTCACCCAATCCCGGCCACAGTACTTGCAGGTATATACACAAACCTTGGTATTTGCTTTCAGAATCAAGGAAACTACATCCAATCGCTCAATAATCTAAATAACGCGGCTGAATTCATCAAAGGGGAACCATACCCAGCACAACTAGCTGACGTATACAACACTATGGCTTGGGTATATTTTCGCAAGGGCGATTTGTACAATGCCTCCCAGCAAAGTAGATCATCCATTGAAAAAGCGATTGAATCCAAAGACCCCTCCCTGCTTGCCACTTGCTATTATACATATAGTCAACTGCTTCGAGAAGGTAATGATCATGTAACAGCCCTTGATTACTATGAGAAATACTCAAAACTAAGGGATTCATTGGAACTAGAAAAAAGAATTCTAAATGAAAAGAATGAGCAATTGGCCAATCAAATAGAAAAAACCGAAAGGGAGCAGCGCCTTTACATTACCGATAAGGAAATGCAAGAGCTAATACTCAAGCAGCTTAGACTCGAATCAGAAAGTCAAAGACAGGAAATTGAGCTGCTAAAAAAGGAAAGAGAGCTAGAGCAATCAGAAAAAGATAGAGTTTATCAAACTTTGATGCTTGCTAAACAAGAACAAGAAGCTGCGCTTCAAAAATCGACAATTCGTAATCTTGAACAGGAAAATGCCATCAAAGAATTTCAGATTCGGCAAAAAGAGGCAGAAGAATTACAAAGAGAAAAGGAGATAGCCCTATTACAAAGCGAAAAGAAGCGACAGGAACTTCAAATAGAGAAGGAGGCTGAAGCCCGAAAACGAGCTGTGTGGATGCTCATTCTTAGCTCACTAGTTTTAATTATTGTAATTGCAAGTCTTGTGGTCACCCGAAAAAAGAACCTAATGCTTGCAGAACAGAAAAAAACGATTGAAGTAAAGAATGTTAACCTTGAAAAGGCTAATGCCGATATTACTGAAAAGAATTTACAGCTCAGTGAACTCGCCGAGGAAGTTAGAGCCCAAAACGAAGAAATTACCGTACAAAAAGATTTAATTGAAGAAAAAAACAAGGATATAACTGATAGCATTCAGTATGCCAGCTTAATTCAAAATGCCGTTTTACCCCCCATTGAGAGTTTGAAAGATAATTTCTCTGATTTTTTTGTTCTTTACAAACCTCGGGATATTGTAAGCGGCGATTTTTGGTGGTGCCGTAATAATAACTCTAGAAACATTTTGGTTGTTGCAGACTGCACCGGACATGGAGTTCCGGGAGCTTTTTTAAGTATGCTAGGGTCAACTATTCTCACAGAAATTGTAAATCAATACCCAAATATCAGATCAAATGAACTATTAGATCAATTACAAAAAAAGATGATTGACGCTTTAGTTCATGGGAAAAATACTGATCCCAGACGGGATGGAATGGATATAACCGTTTGCATTTTTAATGCTAAATCTAAAAATGTGGAGATTTCAGGTGCAAATAATCCAGTGTATATACTAAGAGATGGTGTAATAGAAATTATTAAGGGAGATAAAACTCCAATAGGATTGAGCGAAGATTCGACAAAAAAATTTACCCAAAAAAATTGGATTACAAAACCAAAAGATCGGTTTTTCCTCTTTTCCGATGGTTTTGCCGATCAATTTGGAGGAGAATTTGGGAAAAAATTTTTATACAAAAATTTTAGAGACTTATTGGTAAAAAGCGGTCACCTCATTATGCAAAACCAAAAACAATATCTTGATGATGCATTTTTGAGCTGGCAGGGCTATAACGAACAGGTAGATGATGTTCTTGTTGTTGGAATTGAAGTATAACACTTTTATTTCGCCCTTTTTACTACTAATTTCTTAAAATAAACAATGTTTGTAAATTTGTCCATTCTAATACTGCATAAAAATTTGATCATGAAAAAAATTGCAATGATAACCGGAGCCACATCAGGTATAGGAAGAGCAACTGCAATTCTACTTGCACAAAATGATTTTAGTATAATTATAACAGGTCGCAGACAACAACTTTTAAATGAACTTAAGAAGGACCTTGAGGTAAAGTATAAACAAGATGTACTGTCGTTATGCTTCGATGTTCGCAATCTTGATGAAGTAGAGAAAGCCATTGAAGGGATTCCTTCAAACTGGAAAAACATTGATGTTCTTGTTAACAATGCTGGTCTGTCCGTAGGATTAAACCCCATTCAAAAGGGAATAATCGACGACTGGGAAAGGATGATAGACACCAATATCAAGGGCTTGCTCTACGTAACCAACTGCGTACTACCGATTATGATTGAAAGAGGAAAGGGTCATATTGTGAATATTGGATCGATAGCGGGTACTCAAGTTTATGAGAATGGAAATGTGTACTGCGCCAGCAAGTATGCTGTTCATGCACTTTCGCAAGGCATGCGAATCGACTTACTTAAACATGGCATAAAAGTAACCGAAATTCGCCCTGGACTTGCCGAAACAGAATTCTCTCTCGTTCGATTTAAAGGTGATGCCGATGCCGCTAAAAAACCATATATTGGTCTAACACCTCTTTCTGGCGATGATATTGCCGACACTATTTTATTTACCATTACTCGTCCTGACCATGTAAATATAAATGATCTAGAGATTACACCAACTGCTCAGGCAAGTTCATTCTACGTTTTCCGTAAATAAAGACCCTATTTGTTTGTTAGCTGGATTTTATTCTTTACAGATTATTTATAACTTTTTTTAAATTGTTTTCGTCTTGAAATTTTTTCTACTCGTTTATATAATTACCTAATTATCTTTTATTATTGTTTTTTAAAGACTTATGATAGGCAGAGATTTAGAAAAAGTTTTTTTTAATAAATTGATTCGAACTTTTTTATCGTTTTTTTTGTTTCAATTTGTATATTTACATAGTTAATCAAGAATTTTGTTTGTTTCGTCAAACATTTGAATTTTCTATCTTTCTTTTTCTTTTATTAGCAATTCTTTACAATAAATAACATAAATTTAAAAATCACAAAAATGAAAAGCAAAAAGAACATAGTTAAGTTGCTATTCCTACTGTTTGCTCTATTTATTATGGCATCGTGCCAAAAACGTGTTCCTTGTCCCGCTTACGCACAGAATAGTACTATTGATGAAATTGTTCTTCCTCAATAATTTCTTATTGCTTAAGGGTAACTATTAATAGCAGATTATATGAAAGCAAAGAGTAAAATTTTATTATTTGCAATAGTTTTATTTGCCATTGCAGCATTTTTAAGCTCATGCTCAAAAAAGACCTGTCCTGCTTACAGCAAAGTAGTTGTTTCGCAACAAGCTGATCTAAGAGGATAGTTGTCTTTCAATAATTATTAATTGTCCTATCATTCTATTCCTTCTTAGGCAACAATTGTTTGCTTAGAAGGCTTTTTTTATTTATATAAATCGATTTTATTTTCAAAAGAGTATTTGGGATAACAAAACTCCTTTTGGTAAATTAAATAAAATTGGCTATTTTCAAATGTTTTAAAAAAAATCAAATTACAATGGATTTAATTCAAAAAGAACTTAGCGATGCTTCAATAATCGCATTAAGAGATTGCATGGGCTTAAAGAGTGATGAGACACTTTTGGTAATTACTGATGAGATCAAGCGGGATATTGGAGTAGCACTTCATGAGGCTGGGAAGAGCCTTTGTAAAGAATCACTCCTAATGGAAATCAAATCACGTGAAATCAATGGAGAGGAACCCCCTTTGCAAGTATCAGAATTGATGAAAACAGTGGATGTTGTAATTTGCCCAACGGCAAAATCACTTACTCACACCAATGCCCGCCGTAACGCTGTAAAAGAAGGTGTAAGGGTAGGAACAATGCCAGGAATAACCATCGACACCATGGTTCGATGCCTAAATGCCGACTATAATAAAATAATTGCTCTAACTGACTTCATCGCTGAAAAACTAATCGGCGTCAGCACAATACGTGTAGTCACTGAGAAGGGAACCGACGTGACAATGCCCGTTAAAGATAGAATGATAATACCCAGTAGAGGTGTTCTTAAGCAAAAAGGCGAGAGCGGAAACCTACCCTCTGGAGAAGTTTACCTTGCGCCCTGGGAGGATCAAACCAACGGAAGAGTGATAATTGATGGTTCAATGGCAAGCGTTGGTATTTGCGAAACACCCATTACAGTTGATATTGTCAATGGTTATGCCGAAACAATAACTGGAGGAAAAGAAGCACAAAAACTTATCGAATTATTCGAAAAATCAGGAAGGGAAGCGCGTGCTGTGGCTGAGTTTGGCATTGGTACAAACTATAAGGCAAAGCTTATTGGCATGATCCTGGAAGACGAGAAGGTATTTGGCACAATCCATATTGCATTTGGCAATAACCTTACCATGGGTGGGCGTATTTCCGTAAGCAGTCATTTAGATGGTTTAGTAAAGGAACCAGACATTTACTTCGATGATGAATTGATCATGAAAAAGGGTAAGATGATTGGGTTCAAGATGTAGATTATTCTTTAAAATTCTTAAAAAAAGCGTAAATTAATCACATTCAATTTACGCTTTTTTTATTTTCATTTTTCTTGTATTTCATTTCCACAGTAAACTTATTCGTATCTAAATTGTTTTACTTCCATATTTTTTAAAATCTATTTTTTTATTAAACCATTGATTATCTTCATGAAAAGAGTTATAATAGCAATTTTAGCATCCTTACTGTATGTAAATGCTCATACCCAAAATAAAGATGTTGTAATCTCTGGATTAGTAAAAGACAAAAACGAAAAGTTCCCCCTTGAATTTGTCAATGTAGTTGTTTACAATCTTGCTGATAACAATTTCATATCAGGAACTATTACAGACAACGAAGGCCTTTTTATGATAAATGGAATTTCTTCAGGAGAGTACTACATTGAACTATCATACGTTGGATATGAGCAGCAAAAAAAACTTATAATTGTAGGGAGACTTAGTAACTTCCTTGATATTGGAACAACTTTTTTATCGGAAATTTCCTCTGACCTAGAAGGAGTAAGTATTGTTGGTTTACGTCGTGAAGTGGTTTCGCAAATGGATAAAAAAATATTTACTCTTGATGAAAATTTCACTCAACTTGGAGGGTCGGTACTTCAGGCTGTTCAAAACCTTCCGGGTATTACTGTCGATCAAAACGGTAAACTATTCCTTCGAGGAAGTGATAAGATTACCGTACTTATCGATGGTAAGCAAACTGCAATAACAGGAATGGGTTCTCAAGCCGGATTAGATAATCTTCCAGCTTCTGCCATTGAAAGTATTGAGATTATCAACAACCCCTCTGCGCGTTATGATGCCAGTGGGATGGCAGGCATTATCAACATAGTTTTTAAAAAGCAACAAGAGTATGGCTGGAACGGTAAAGCAGGAATTACCGTTGGACTAGGTAACCTGTGGATAAAAAGAGATAATATCGAGGGAATAAAGAAACCATATCAGCATACCCCAAAAATAAATCCATCATTATCAACAAATTATAGAATTAATGACTTAAATATTTTTTTCATGGGTGATCTACTTTACCATAAACAATTGATGAAGTATGAATTCACGAATAGATATTATGATAATGGAGAAACATTAAAGCAGCTATTCATAGAAAATAGAACGCAACCCATTTACAATTTAAAGTTTGGAATTGATTGGATGCCTAATAAGCGCAACTCTTTAACTTTCTCTTCACTTTTCAATTACCGAGAGTATACCGATTTAGGAGAGATCCCATATATTGATGCTTTAACAGAAAATAGAATAAGATTATGGCAATACTACGAAAACGAAATTAATCAAACACTTTTTGCCACGATTACCCATAAATATAGTTTTATTCAGCCAGGCCATACTTTGGTATCATCGTTTAATTATTCTTTTCGTAGAAAAGACGAGGCTTTTAACTTTACAAACCAAACACCTGAAATAACAGGAACGGATACGACAATGCTTGTGGCCGATGAAAATATATTCGACCTAACAATCGATTATGTTCGTCCTCTTCGTTCCGGAAGAATTGAGATTGGTGCAAAAAATCGTGTACGAATTTTCCCTAACGATATCATTTTTAAACCCGGAGTTAATTCCATCCTCGATATGGGTTTATCAGGTAATGCAGAGTACAGGGAATGGTTATCTGCTATTTATGGTAATTATGTTTATGAACTCAAAAAGTTCGAGTTAGAGGCCGGTTTGCGTTTAGAGTATGTTAAAGTTGATTATTTGGTAGACCCAAATCATAGTGTTTATAGTAGTGATGGTTTTAACTACATTGATCCTTTTCCAACATTAAGAGCCTCTTTCATTTTAAATGATAAAAGCCGATTATCTTTATTTTACAATAGGCGTGTAGACAGACCTGAAGAGAAGGATTTACGTGTTTTTCCAACTTATGCTGATCCAGAGATACTTCAAATGGGAAACCCAACCCTAACTCCTCAGTTTACTCAAAGTGTTGAAATGGGATACAGACATTCTTGGCAACAAGGGTATTTTTATACTGCTTTATATCATAGATTATCTAGTAATCTCTTAACAAAAATTATCACAGAAATTCCTGGCACTAATAAACTAGTTTCGGTCAATCAAAATGCTGATAAAGGACAAAACAATGGTTTAGAATGGGTTTTCTCACAGCAATTTGGAAATATCTTAAAAGTAACCACCAATGCAAATGTGTATATAAATATTATTAATGCATTTTCAATTACTAATGCTTACCCAACAAATGTTATGTTTTCTAGTGAAGAACAAAGGGTTTGGACAGGAAACGTAAAAATAAATTTGATTTTTAGAATGCCATGGCAAACAGAATTTCAAATAACAGGTTTTTATCTAGCTCCAAATATTATTCCTCAAGGAAAGGTCTTGGAAAGATATTCTATTGATACTGCTATTAAGAAAGAAACGCAAAAAGGTAAGGGAGAGTTATTTATTAGCGCATCTGATATTTTCAATACGATGATAGTCAGATATAATCTTGATGGTAGCAACTTTTCATTACGATCCAAAGATTATTTGGAAACACAAGTGATACGATTTGGTTATCAGTATAGATTCTAATTCTATATTTTATTAAAACAGAGAGCCCCCAGCCATTAAAGGCTGGGGGCTCTGAGGGTTGGCGGCGACCTACTCTCCCACAATAATTGCAGTACCATCGGCGCAGGTGGGCTTAACTTCTCTGTTCGGCATGGGAAGAGGTGGAGCCCCACCGCAGTAGCCACCGTAAGACCTTCGGGCTCTTCCGAACCCTATGGGGTTGGCGTGGTGGTGT
>Ga0334889_1000176_pt1 | contig 107153 bp, 92 predicted proteins | sample GraSluR1_MG_2_FD_207222 | JGI IMG/M metagenome (GOLD analysis project Ga0334889, IMG submission 207222) | Sludge microbial communities from methane-producing bioreactor in Wageningen University, Netherlands - Granular Sludge_8_08-R1 | ecosystem: Engineered > Bioreactor > Anaerobic >...
GGACTCCCTGCTGTCACGGTTGTTTCTCTTCCTCTTGTTTGGGGTCCCAGCTGGTACTGGTATATATTCCTGCTCAGCACAGCTGTTTGCTTTTCTATTATCCCCGCGGGTATCTCTGCCTGTCTTCTTATGGTCTTCTCTGAAAATCCCCGCTCTTGTATTCTTTCTTTTTCTGCCGGGCGATAATATCTCTCTATTTCTTTTATTCTTTCTCTCACTCGCAGAACATTGAATTCGTGGCCCGGTGAATTCTTTGAACCAATTTTGGCAGCCGCTCCCTGATATTCTTGGCCCCTTATAATCAATTTCGGTGTTTCTTCGAATGCTCTTGTCCAGAGCTGCTTATGCAAAAACTTATTCAGTTGATAAGTAATAAAGTCCCTGGAAACAGCCAAGGAGCTTTCCTGAGCTTCCATGGCTTTAATCTGTAAATGAATGTTCAGGAGCAAGTCTTGAAAAGGTTCTTTATTAGCAGCAGCAAAATGGGGATTCTCCCTATATACAAGTGAAACAATACCCCAAATATTTTTTCTATACGGATTATATTTGTCGATTATCCCCCTGGAAAACTCGTCCAAAGGCCTTCTTTTCGCAGAATATCGGGGGCGCTGTTCCTTTAATAAGATCATAAATATATCCCCTATGCATCAGTAGAGCATCCTCTTATAATATACTTTTATTTTTTGGACATTACCTTTAATCCAGTATGTACAATTTCCAGGCTTTCAATAGCCAGTTCACTATGGTCTGCCTTCAGCTCCGGCCCTGTCCATTTAATCGGATAAGATGAAAAGAAATCCCATCGATAGCTTTCATTGCCGCTGCTGTCCAACATTATCACAGAGCCGTTTTTACGTTCTATTCTTCCTTCGGCAACACCTTCAAACCAGTTCCATAGTTCATCTGAATGCGTAAAACCATGTTTAAGGATAAGACTCGGGTATTTCCTTATTTTGACCAGATGGTGTTCATATTCGTTTACGCCACCCTCCCGGTATACCTCTACTTCAGTTTCAACCTCCAGGCCTCTTACTTCAGAAAAACCAGCAACCAGCAACCCATCAATCTCTACCTGGAATCGAAACACGGTAGCAGGATCTTTTCTGCCAGTCATCTTCTCACCTCTTAGAAAAAACATCAAACATGTTTTCCGGTTCATCGTTCAGCTTGCGATTGATATGAGAAATCTCTTCACACCACTTTCTTCTTTCGCGGTGCTCCATCTTCATTATTTCATCATGAGACCAGTGAAAATAGTAAGCTATAAAAGCTACTTCCTCATAAATCCGGTCAATAGAATAGGATACTATTCCACTGTCTCTTCTAAAAAATTCATTTCCACCTCGAATTCATGCTCACACTTGGGACATTTAACCCTTATATTCGGATTTTCCGTTTCATTGATACGCTGATAGAAATCCTGGAGATATGCCAGATCCACAGTAAAAAGATTCTCAATTATCTTGGTATTCATTGCCTTTAAATCACCTAGATTGGTAATTACGCGAGACAGAAGAATAATAGTCAGATAACCCGGATTCTGTTGTACCCGTTGATCGCGCATAGGCAATATCTCATCTGCAGCTGTAGCCAGACGCATTATTCCGGTTTTGTGCAAATTGCCCTTTTCGTCAACATATCCCCTTGGAAGCTCAAACTTAAACTCTGTTTGAAAAGCCATTCACCCAAATCCTCCATTCTTGTTCATTATGAAAAAAGAGGCCAAACGGAAGCATCATAAATAATACTTCCGTCTCCACCCCCTTGGCTGCCTTGATTATTGTGACCTCAAGAAGCCTTCATAGGCTAATTCCAGTGTTTCAATAGCTATTCCAGATTCAGCAGCGATGAAATCGGAAGCTTCATATTTGCATGGCCATGCCTCATAAAAAGTCCAGACAGCTTTCTCGGTTCCCTCTTCATCCAGGGCTTTGATAGTAACATCCTTGCGTTCGATGGCCCCTGCCAGGCCGGGTTCCCCCTTGAACCATTCCCAGATATCCACTGATTCTGTTATTCCTCGTTTAAGGATAATATTATTCTCCCTGGTTAAGCCAGGAAGTTTGAAGGCCATCCCAGCCTGGTCTCCACTGCGGTGTTCAATTACATCATAAGATACTCCAATGCCTCTAACTTCAGTAAAATGGGCTTCGGTAATCCCATCAATTTCAACTTCAAAGCGAAAACTCCTGTACGGATCATTGCGCTCAGCCATTATCTTCTCTCCCTTCACATTATATTTATTCTAATAAATATATTATAGGTTTTGCTGACTATATCCTTCTATGCGGTTTCTATAGAGGATATAAGAGCTATAAGCACTATCCTACTCGGCATCAGCAGTTTTCTGGGTAATTCTGAATATCACAAATTCTGCCGGTTTTACCGGCGCTACACCTATAACACAGATTAAACGGCCATTGTCTATGTCATCCTGAGACATGGTAGAACGGTCACATTTTATGAAAAACGCTTCATCCGGGGTAGTACCCATTAATGCACCGGTTCTCCATACTCCCTGCAGGAAGCTGTATATAGTACGATTAACCCGGGCCCATAATGCTTCATCATTAGGTTCAAATACTACCCAGTTGCTTCCGTTCTTTATTGACTGTTCGAGGAAAATAAAAAGCCTTCTTACATTGACATATTTCCATATACTATTTGAACTACATGTTCTGGCTCCCCAAACCCTTACTCCCTGTCCAGTAAAAAATCTTATCAGGTTTATGCCTTTGGGATTAAGAATATCCTGTTCACCCTTGTTATACTGGCAATCCAAACCAACACAGCCACGCACCACCTCATTGGCCGGAGCCTTATGTACACCACGAGTCTGGTCTGACCTGGAATAGATACCCACTATTGAACCTGATGGCGGCACAAATATATTTCTTTTGTCCAATGGATCAAAAACCTGTAACCAGGGATGATAAAGGGCAGCATAATGTGAATCAAATATATTTCTGTGAGTCTGTACATCGGCAACTTTTTTCTTATCACGCGGGATATCAAGAACAGCAAACCTGCTGGTAAGGTTTTCACAATGTGCGACCAGTGACAGCTGTACATTGGGATCAGTAATACCAGGCACAGCCATGATGCTAACCTCATCATTATCGATAAAAGCCTGTATACCAGTTCTTTTTCCCGGCCCTCGATCCTCGCCCATAAAATCAGCAGCCGAAATACTATCAGCTGAACCATCACTGCCGCCGGACAATAATATAGAATACTCCTCTTTTTCTTCATCTTTGAAAATCTGCTGCAAAGGGGTAAGAATGTTTTCTTCTTCACTCTTCTTGTGTTCCAGGTTTATCAAAGCGGAACGGCCAACCTTCTTTTCAATATAGTTGGTAGCTGAAACATTGAGTGATAATTTTTCAAAAATCTCTGACTGCCCGCCATAAAAAACCTGTATATCAAATTCACAACTGGATATGGTTTTTGTTGGGAGCAGTTGCGTATCGACAATATCTCCATCAAAAGGATTAGCAAATTCTATTTCATTATCCTGTGATCTGACAACCCTGTTATACTGCTTGTTTTCACCATCATCGAAAACAACTATATCCCCCGGATTGAAACCTGCGCTGCTTTTTACCCGGTATTTGTCATCAAGGCTTTCCAACACCTGGGTCTTTGCTTTGCTGGAGGGGGTAAACAATACTCTAATTTTATCCCCCCACATGCCGGCGTTTTTGGCAGATATTTTTAACACTACTGAATCTTCATCTTCTTTGCCAAAATTACAGGCTATTTTAGCATCAGGAGGAACAACCCGCATGACATAACAGCGTCCTCCACCATTAATAAAAAAGTGCTCTACGGCATAAGCCAAGTAACGATATTCTCCAAAGGCATTTTCTGATAGGTAAGAGCCAAAAATTCTCTGAAAATCTCCAAAATTAGTTATCAGTTCTGGAAGGCCTTCAGCCGGTCCTCTTTCAGCCAGGCCCAAAAATCCTGCAGTACTGGTACTAACCCCCTCCATTGGCTTCCCGCCACTTTCAAATTCTTCCACATAAACCCCTGGTGATAAATATTCTGGCATTTTTTCCCGATTTCAAAAAAAATACAAAGATATATCATAATATTTTTGTATAATTCAGAAACCAGCTCCCTCCTTTCTATCGTTTCTAAACAGCAAACACCCACAATCCAATACCTGGCATCAAATTGAATCTGGATAATCTGTCCTTCTTCGGTCTGACCTCTTTGTGATATTACTTTGGTTTAAGCTCCAGCGCGGCATATCATGGAAATAATGTCATATGGGATAAGTTGTCCTGTTGTTTCTATATCGCAATTCTCCAGGCAAAGCGTTTGAGTTTAAACCCTGCACACGATTACCAGCAAATAAACCGGGTTCCTCAGGAAAGGCTTGAAATTTATCAGTGTTCACCTCCCTCAAGCAATTGATCATCTTAATAGGTGATAAAAACGGTAAATGTTCACGTTTCAAGAATAATTGAAACTTGAAGGGCATAATATTAATTTCTTTCTGTCAAGGGCTTGTTCAGGAAATTAACAATTAATTCTAAAGATTGACATTTTATTAGTAATTGTAGCATAAAAATTCAGTATTTAGCATTTTATATAAAAAACCGAACACAAAATTAAAGATGTTTATATCACTTTTACAATGCTAAGATTGCTTTCCCCCAATTTGAGTATTGGTTTCTCGCAACCTGCTGCATAATACCTGAATAATACCCTGGGCAATTTCCGGATAGCCCAGCATTAGTTCATAAAGGGCTTCTCTTTTCAAGCGAAAGAGGCAACTGTCTTCTACGGCTGTAATACTTGCGGAACGAGGTTCGGGATCGAGAACAGACATCTCTCCGAAAAAATCCCGTTCCCCTAATAATACCAGGGTATTTTCGCCATCATGCACTCGTATCCTGCCATTAATAATAATAAACATACTATTGCCTAAATCGCCTTTGGAAAAAATCAATTCATCCTTTTTTACTTCAACATATTCAAGAGTCGAACCAATCGCAGCCAGCACATTTTCAGGTATGTCTGAAAAAATAGCCACGGATTTTAGAATAAATATCTTTTCTATCATTAATTGCATATTCTCACTTCCTGACAAAATAGAATCAACTACATCCATATATTTTTTAAGATTAAGCACATCATTTTCCCTCATGTTTTCGACTGCAAGAGCATTATAAGTATCCCGGTCCATTACTGCCATTGCCCATAATGCCGTTTCCCTTACCAGTTCATCACGATCCGTAGCTGCCATATAAATAATCTGCATGTATTGTTTTAGGGATCGCTGTCCGGCTACATATATCATGATAGACTTCGTCCAGCGGTTTACTCCAATAACTCTTCCTTCGATCACCTCGCCAATAAACTGTTGCACATCAGCTATAACAGTCGTTGGAGAACCTTTTCCCAGCCTCTTGGATAATCGCAAATAGGATAAATCTTCTACCATAGGAAGCACTAAGCCTTTTATCTCCTTTGACAACAACAAATCCAACGTTTCCAATGCATATGCCCGGTCATCCTTGTTGCCAAACTCCAGATAATAAATGACATCATTAATGACATTTGGATTGTAAATAAAGGAAAGCATCAGGAAAACCCTTTTTCTCCGCTCCTTATATTCATATTCCAGAGCACTGCGAATAATCCTTTCTTCATCATCCAGAGCCAATAAAAAATTTAAAATATATATGATTTCATGGATTTCTTTCCTAATTTGATTTTCAATTTTCTCACTATCACTTTCAGATGCCTTATATTTACATGCATTAAGCGCTTCTATAGCCTTACTACGAATACTCACGTTCGTACTGAATAAATGTTCCTGCAAAAACTCCCTGGCCTTTTCGCCGTTTATCTTTCCACATATATCCAGAATCTTTAATCGGACTTTTTCTGTTTGGCTTCCATCTGCAAATATCGTCCGCAAAACCGGGACTGCATTTTCGCCAAACTGAATTACAGCATAAGCAGCAGTATTAGCTACATCTGAGGATAAGCTCAAATTAATCATATAAGGTATTAATCTTGGATTTTTTATTTGTGCAGCGGCTTTCAAGGCTGCTGCCAGCACTTTACTTTCAGAATCCAATAGTAGTTTTATAAGCGGTTGGTAAAATGCTGGATTTGCTATTTCACCCAGTATTTCAGCAAGCATTATCTTTTCTTCTATCTGTTTTGATTCCTGCAATCGCAGCAGTTCTTCTCCAACCAACAAAACGCCTGCTATTCCGCCATTTTTGATAAGGCCAGCTATTACTCCCCGTTTAATCTCTTTTCGAGGATCCTCCAGGAAAATCAGGACTTCCTCGATTACATTTTCATTTCCCAGGGCCGAATATGTCCTTAAGGCTACTTCTTTTACCTTAACAGATATGTCTTCATACATCATTAGCTTCACGAGTTCGAGGTTTTCAACTATTTCATGTCTTTCAACAAAAGCAAGCGCTTCTATCCTGACCGCTTCCTTTTCATGCTTAAGCAAGCCAGGAATATAGGGTTTGGCCAGGTCTGCTGCTTCCATACTAAATATATTCAAGGCATATATTATATCGTTGACATCATTTCCGGTAAGTTTCTTTTTAATGTAGTCTATACTGCTGGCATCTTCCAGCGAAAAAGCCATCTCCCTTAGAATCCTGTGTTTAAGCACTTTAAGCAATTCGCCTTTGTATCCTTTTACCACCAGGATTGATACAAAAATCCACAGGAACATAACTATCAAAAAGAGAATAGGAAAATTTTTAACACTAAAAACCTGTGTTGTACTAAAAGCAAGAATAGCAAGTCCAGCAATCGCTCCTCCAACAGGCTCGATAATATTCCCTGCCATAGACTGAACGGCAAGGCTTTTCTCATTTTTTAACGGCTGGTAGAGAACCTGAACTGCAGGATCAAAATAGGCCAGACCCAAAGTGTCCATAAACATAGTTACCAGGAAAATAGCCCAGGCATAAAATGCAAGTTCATTGGAAAATCCCATAACTATAATAATTACCAGTAGTTCAATAGCTGTTATGATCGGCAATAGATTAATGGTTATCGGTATGCCAAAGCGGTTCATGGCACGCCCGGCAATAAACATTTTATTGATTAGAGTTAAGACCTGCTGAATAGCATAAAACATCCCCAAAAAACCAGCCAGAGCTATCTCACCAGGAAACATGGCTTCTGCCTGATCATAAAATATATATTCCAGCAGTCCATAGGAAACAGTAGATATACTTAACAAAATAAAAATATACAGGATATAGCGAGTCTTAAACAATTCACTGATCTTTATTACTATGCTCTCTTTTTCTTCCCGGCTTTCCACAAAGCTCTCTTTATAACTTTTCAGAGTTAATAATAGAACAAATAACATCAAAGCCAAACCGAGTATTATCAAGAGAAAGAAATTGTTAAAGCCTAACCATCTAATCAAAAATGAAATAGATAAACCTGCTATTATTCCTGCTATTATTTCGCCGGAACTGATAAGACTGAACAGGCGTTTTCCCTGACGTACGTTGAAAATCATGGAAGCGAGTTGCCAGAACTCAATTTGAGATAATGATGCAAAAACCCTTACTGTCAGGGCCATTCCGAAATAAATCCAATTAGCATCCGAAAAAGCCAGAAAAATCCTGAGTATAACAGCACATAGCAACATAAAAACAACAGTTAATAATAATCTGGTGGAAACAGAAAAGTTCTTTTCCAGTTCTTTGTTTATTATTTCTATTACTATAGTAATAGCTGCCGTTGCTATCAATATATAGGCTAAACTGGATATATCAAACCTGGAAAAAAATAAAGCAAAGGCCATAGTCTCAAATGAAATTACTACCCAGCCTATAAAAAACGAGTAAATAAATAGTAATAACGTAGGCCTTTCTTCACCTTTTTCAATATTTAGAATTGAACTCAGCATATGTTTTTTCCTTTATCAAGTTATTGATACTGTTGAAATTTGCTCATAATTCTATAAAAAAGCCACATATTATTCATAGCATTAGCAGGAAACCTTAAAATCCTGCGGCTTTGCCTCAGGATAACAGTACTAAAATTAACTGCCTAATGATATGAAAATGCTAATCATGCAAAAGCCTCACTGGTTTAATAAAAAATTTGGTTTAAAAACAATAATATGCAACAAACTATATTTCGCCAATTTTATACTGATTCCTGCATATAATTCATTGGAACCTGTTAATATTTTGTTCTTAAGCTAACGGCAAAAACAACATAAGAAAAGCACTACCAATTAGATAAGATAGTGCTCTTATAACAATAGCCTGCTATATCAAGTTCTATTTTCCCAATTCCTCTGCCAGATCTTTGCTTTTCTCAGACAAAGTAAGTGCCAGATTTGCTGCATCTTTATTTTTGCCCAGAATCAGAGTGGAAGCCAGATCTGCCAAGAGGTTCTTTATTTCCATAAATAATTTGTTTACCATAAAGCATACCCCCCAATTCCCCAAAATGTCTATTATAAGTATTTTGAGCTATTGTATTGAATTATTATACTATATCTTATTATACAAATATTTTCCCTTAATTAGTAGAAATATTTCTCATAAATATAAAGCTATCGGGCAGTGGTCTGAGCCCTGGACATTATCAAGTATCTCACAATCCAGAATATCCCCCAGCATTTCCTGTGATACATAAAAATAATCTATTCTCCAGCCCGCATTTCTTTCCCGTGCTCGAGTACGATAACTCCACCATGAATACTGAATCTTATCGGGATAAAAGTGACGAAAAACATCAATATAGCCATAAGAAAGAAATTTATCCAGCATTTCTCTTTCTACAGGAAGAAAGCCAGAGGTTTTTTCGTTGGCTTTCGGATTTTTCAAGTCTATTTCATTATGAGCAGTATTGAAATCACCACATATAATGAGTTTAGGCTGTGTTTTCCGCAATGTCTCACAAAATCTGATTACTTCTCTATAAAACTCAAGCTTATATTTTATTCTTTCCTCTCCCATCTGTCCATTGGGAAAATAGATATTCAAGAGACTAAAGTTCTCATGCTTGGTAATTATAACCCTGCCTTCAGTATCAAATTCCTCGAGGCCCAGGCCTTTCTCGCATGACAGAGCTTGCCCTTTTACAAAGGTGGCTACTCCACTATAACCTTTGCGCCGGGCAGGATTCCAGTAACTGCTGTAACCTTCAATACTCTTAATGGAATCGTCCAATTGCTCCACACTGGCCTTGATTTCTTGTAAGCAAACAATATCCGCTGCCTCCTCTTTAAACCACTCTGGAAACCCTTTTTTATGTACTGCCCGGATACCATTTACATTCCAGGAAAATATTTTCATTACAAACAACTCTCCTTTAATCTATTCCTCCACATAGAATAAAATTAAACCCTTAAATAAAAATAGAGGTTGAAAGCAGCGCTCAACCTCCCAGACCGTCAAAAAGGCGAATCACAGCTCCTTGCCCTCCATGGCACTGCACTAGTCATCCATGGATGTTGCTTTGCATCATTACTCAAACACCGCTCAATCAACGTACCATGCGTGTACGTCTCAATCGCGGCGTTTAAGTAATTCCTTGACTTTCACCTTTTTTGCTCGCTCTGACGGCTTTTTAAAACAAGCAGAGATTAAAGCCAGGCTCTCAACCTCTGCATATAAGCTTTTAAGGCAATTTTTCTACTATTATAGCCACAATCTTTTGCATATCTTCTGACTCGTAATCTTCTACATTACCCTGGTCAAGCAGTTCATTGAAAGGGGCATCCCATGGTAAAGCCCCCAGAAAATCAATTCCTGTTTCACCAGCTACTTTTTCACCCTGGCTCTTGCCAAAAATCTCCAGCTTTTCATTGCAGTGCGGACAAACTGCATAACTCATGTTTTCAACCAGCCCTAAAATGGGAATATCCATTTTTTGAGCCATTTTAATAGTCTTTTTTACCACCATAAATGCCAGATCCTGTGGAGAAGATACAATCACTATACCTTTAACCGGAAGTGATTGCATAACCGTAAGCGGCACGTCCCCGGTTCCCGGAGGCAAATCAACTATCATGTAATCGAGTTCCCGCCAATCCACTTCTCCCCAGAATTGATTAACAGCTCCGGCCAGCAAAGGTCCTCTCCATATTACTGGATCATCTTCATTGGGCAGAAAGAAGTTTATTGACATAATCTTTATTCCCAGTTTACTTTCGGGAGGCAGCATTCCGTATTCACTGGCCATTACTTTGGGTTTATTTATTCCAAAAGCCTTGGGTTGACTGGGACCCGTAATGTCGGCATCCAGAACCCCGACAGCCTTTCCCTGTTTAACCAGGCTGCTGGCCAAGAGAGCAGTTACAGATGACTTTCCCACTCCTCCTTTTCCGCTCATTACCACGATAACATTGCGAACATTATTAAATGCTCCCAAAAGACTCTTATCCTGTTCAACTCCGCACTGGCTGGGGTCCTGATTACAGCCTTCGCTGGAAGGACAGGTTTTACATTGCTCAGACATGGTTTTGCTCCTTTCGTTAATTACTAACTTATTTTATACACCTTCCATCAGCTTATTAGCAAGTAGAATCGTGCATATGTTCAAATTAATTTCTCGATAAGCTCCGTGAAATTCCTAGTAAACCGCTGATCATCTTTTGCACTGCGTTTTCTGGGATTAATTGTCTTTAGCCCAACTTTCCTGGCTTTGTAATTCAAATACCTTTGCATTAATAATCCATCAATATTTTCCATGGTATAGATTTTACCTGAGGGATTAATTGCCGCTGCCCCTTTCCCCAAAACCATGGATGCCAGACCATAATCCTGAGTAACCACAATATCCCCGGCTTTACTCCTGTTGGCCACAGCAATATCAACAGCCTCAGCTCCGCCATCCACCATAATAATATCTGAGTAAGAGCTTCTGATATTATGACTGGGATTTGATATCATTATCACCTGTAAATTATAGTACCCGGCTATATCTTCAATTATGTCCTTAACAGGACAGGCATCTGCATCCACCAATATTTTCACAGCAATATACTCCAGAACTCCTTATTCTATTGCAAGTATACTAAATTATTTTTGTTTAGGAAATCAGCAGAATAAATTGTGTATTCAATTTTTGTTTTTTCTGGTGTAAGCTGTTTTTATGGATTGACGTATTATTAATGAACGTAATTGAGGAGCTGGTAAAATTGATTGGCGATGAAATACTTGCGGCTCAGACTCTGGAGGGAGATCTATCAGCTTTTGAAGAACTGGTAAACCGTCACAAAAATTCTGTTTTCGCTATTGTATACAAAATGATAGGCCAATATCAAGAAGCAGAAGATGTCTGCCAGGAAGTTTTTATCACGGTCTATGAAAAGCTCTACCAGTTTGACAGAAATAAAAAATTTGGACCATGGCTCCATAGAATAGCTGTAAACGCTAGTATAAGCGCTCTACGCAAGAAAAAGAAGGTGATAAGTTTAAATTTTGATGAGGCCTATACCAGGCCTTATGAACCATATCCTCAATTATATATGACCGATCCTCAATCAATGTTCGAAAAAAAAGAATTAAAAGCAGAGATTAATGCGGCCATAATGGAGTTGCCGGAAAACTATCGGGCTGTCATTATACTGCGTTATCAAATGGATTATAAAAACCAGGAAGTCGCCAGCATTCTTGGTGTCAGCAAAGAGAATGTTGAAGTAAGAGTACATCGTGCTCGTAATGCCCTGAGAAAAATTGTCTTAAAAAAATGGGAAGAAAGGGGGCTAAAAAATGAATTGCCAGCAAATAGATAAATATATTTTCGGTTTTTGCGAACATATTTTGCCCCCTGAATTGGAAAGCAGAATTCAAGAGCACCTTGAAAAATGTCCAATATGCCGTAATAAGGTTGAATTCACCCTTCTCGAAAACGAAGTCTTGCAAGATAATACAGATTTGCCTGTTTTGGATGCAAGTTTTACTTCTAATTTGCTGAATCATATCAAGTCCGAGTCAAACACACAACATATTTCACAAAAAGGTGGGCTTATAAAAAGATTCAGGATACCACAGGCTTTTTATATCCCGGCAATGGCTATAGTGATACTGCTATGTGCCCTATTAATACCTGCTCTTAGTGATCTACAATCCGATATTAAAATTGCCGATAAAACCAATAACTCGGATACCGGCAAGCCTGGCACTCATTATGACAGTATTCTTGTGGACACTGAGTCCTCAACAAGAGAAATGCAAAAAGATGCCCTCTTGGATGCCGGCGATAGTCCGCAACAAGGTCAGACTACTTTTGTTGCGGGAACTGAAGAAAACAATACAACAACACCAACAGACAAAGAAGCCTCTTCACCAACAGCAAATAAGGTCTTAAAAAGCCCTGTCAATGAAGAAAGCATTGACCATAGGGAAATAAATAAACCACCCGAACCCATGTCTGCAAACACTTCAACATACGTATATCCTGTTGAGCTCCCGGCTGATTTTCAGCTCCTGCAAATCATCAGTGGAATTGATAATGAACTGAATTATGTTTTTCTGGATACCAGTTCAGAAGAAAAACTGTTAATCAATATTAGCCCATTGCAAACAGAAGCTCTCAGTGTTGCCAGTACAGATAAAACTCTGGAAAAAGATGCTGTCAACTACCAGTCAATGGGCGAAGCAGAAGACTCGGCCAATAATCCTGTTTTCACAAGAGACCCTTCCCCTGAAGCACAAAGCAGTTCACTTGAGGGACGTGGCCCTGCATTATCTTCGACAGGAAATTACGGCAACACAGAGGACCAAGTCTCCGCCCTGGAGATTTCCGCTAATAATTCTATAAACTGGGACATTAATCTGGGGAAACAGTATTACAGAATATCTTTAAGTACTGACTGTTCCCCGGAAAAACTGGCACAAATAGCCAAAATCATAGAATTCAAGGAGGAAAACATACATGAATAAAGCAAAAAAGCTTTCATCCAAAATACTCTTATTAACGATAATGCTGGGGGTGTTCAGTCTCTCTGGTTTTTTCTTCAACGCGACTCCAATCCAAGCAACTGCTACACCATCTGATATCCCTACTCCCACACTTCTGGTAGCTGCCAGCAGCACAGTTACAGCAAGTCCTGACCAGGCCAGGGTTTCGATGGCAGTAGTATCTTATGACAGTAATTTAAGCCAGGCTCAGGAAAGTAATAACAGCAACACCCAGAAACTGATTGCAGCTATAAAGAACACCGGGATTTCTGATGATAATATTAAGACCATCAACTATAGTGTTTACCCTCAGTATAACTATAGAGATACAGACAGTACTCCAGAAATTATTGGCTACCAGGTACGAAATGAAATACTGCTTGTAGTCAATAAGATTGCCGAACTGGGATACATCCTGGATACTGCAGTCAAAGCAGGTGCCAACAATATCAATTATATTAACTTCGAAAAAGCCAATACTGAGGCAGAACAGAATAGAGCCCTGGCCCAGGCAGTCCAGCGGGCTCATTCCAAAGCAGTAGCCATAGCCGCTGCCGCCGGGATGAGTTTGGGTAATATTGTCAGTATCAATGAAGGGGGAGTCAATACCTACATGCCCAGGAATCAGGTAAGTTTTGCGGAAAAAGACCTTCAAGGCTTAGGCAGCAGCGTCCCTATAAACCCCGGAGATTTAGAGATTACTGCCAGCATTTCCATTATGTATGAGCTGAAATAGCTGATAAGTTCAGAAGGTTAATTAATAATACCCCGGAATTATCGCTGTAATTCCGGGGTATTTATACAAAGAAAACTTTTCTCTTTATCAAGAAGCAAAATGGCTCTCCTCGTAATGGGAAAATTCCATGGTAAATCCAGCTCTTCCCTGAGTAAGTGAGCGCAATACTGTGGAATAACCAAACAATTCGGCCAGAGGCACAAATCCTTTTATCACCTGAGCACTGTTGGACATCTCCATAGAGTCCAATCTTCCACGGCGATTGCTTATATTATTGATTATACTGCCGGTATATTCTTCTGGAGAATTAATTTCCAGGCTCATTACCGGCTCCAGTAATTTGGGTTCAGCCTTTTTCATGCATTCTTTGGCAGCCAGCATGGCAGCAGTCTTAAAAGCCATCTCAGAAGAATCCACTTCGTGGAAAGAACCATCCAGCAGGGTAGCTTTTACATTAACTACCGGATAACCCTTCAATACACCTTCTTGCAATGCCTGTTTGACCCCTGCCTCAACGGCAGGAATATACTCACGGGGAATAGCACCGCCAACAATTTTACTTAGAAATTCAAAGCCATCACCAGGTTCCAGGCTTAAAACAATGTGAGCGAACTGTCCTTTTCCTCCTGTTTGTTTAACATAGCGGGTAATATGTTTTGCTTTCCGGCTAATGGTTTCCTTGTATGCCACTTCAGGCTGGCCAATATTGAAATCAATATTGAACTCTTTGGCCAAGCGTTCGGCAACAATCTCCAAATGCAGTTCACCCATACCTGAAATAAGAGTCTGCCCGGTTTCCTTGTTATAAATCGTCTTAAAGGTCGGATCTTCAAAAGATATTTTTGCCAGAGCTTCGGAGATCCTGTTTTGATCAGCCTGAGTTTTAGGCTCGATAGCAATCTGAATTACCGGTTCCGGAAAATCAATAGACTCCAGTAAAACCGGACTTGTCTCGCTGCACAGAGTATCTCCTGTCCTCACATCTTTCAGGCCTATCAAAGCTACAATATCACCGGCAGCAACATTTTCAATCTCTTCCCGATGGTTGGCATGCATCCTGACCAGTCTGCCAACCCGTTCCTTTTTCTGGGTATTACTGTTATATACATAGCTGCCGGCTTTAAGGCTCCCGGAGTATATCCTGGCAAATACCAGTTTGCCGACATGACGGTCACTGACAATCTTAAATACCAGTGCTGAGAAACTTTCTCTTATATCAGGGGAGATTTCTATTGCCGCGTCAGTATCAAGAGATCTGGCCTCAGGTCTGGCAACGTCCAGAGGTGAAGGCAAAAATTCCACAATTGAATCCAGCAGATTCTGCACTCCGATATTGCGGTAGGAACTTCCACAAACAACTGGAACCATACTGCCGTTTATGGTATTCTCCCTTATACTCCTTAAGAGCATTTCTTCCGGCAGAGGCTTCCCGTCAAAATAGAGCTCCAATAGACTCTCATTAGTTTCAGCAAGGCTCTCAACCATTAATAAGCGCCATTTATCAGCTTCTTCTATATATTCTTCAGGTATTGCAACTTCCTTGACTTCATTTCCCAAAGTTCCAGAGAAAGTAAAGTATTTCATTTTTATCAAATCAATTATTCCAGCAAAGACCTCGTCCAGAAAAACAGGCAAAGTCAAAACCAGCGGAACAGCCGCCAGACGGTTTTTCATCTGTTCTACCACCTTGAACAAATCTGCTCCCACTGCATCCATCTTGTTTACATAGGCAATCCTGGGAACCCGATATTTATCTGCCTGTCTCCAAACTGTTTCGGATTGAGGTTCAACCCCACCCCGGCCACAGAAAATCACCACTACACCATCCAGTATTCTGAGGCTCCGTTCAACTTCGGCAGTAAAGTCCACATGTCCCGGGGTATCAATGATATTGATTGTTCTGTCCTTCCAAAGACATCTGGTAGCCGCTGAAGTAACGGTAATACCTCTCTCCTTCTCATATGGCAGATAGTCCATTACGCTTTCACCATCATGGGTCTCGCCTATTTTATATGTTAAGCCGGTATAGTAGAGAATACGTTCGGTAGTAGTCGTTTTTCCGGCATCGATATGAGCAATAATGCCTATGTTTCTGAGTCTCTCCAGCATGAGCGTTCCACTCCTTCTTTTTAGCCATAAAATTAGCGGCACAATATAATGCCGCAAAAAAGTGTTTTTACTAATTGATAGTCTTTAGAACAACACCCGAAGTTGAATTATAATCTCTTAACAAGCTGTTGTCAAGAAAAAGAAAAGTAATTATAAGCTTCCACTATTTCAGGAGGGGAGAAATAGCTTTAAATGCAGGCGTCCCAGACATTTTAAGCAAATCAAAGACAATCGTCTCCGTATTGGATACAACTGCCCCCAGATCTTTCATCAAATCCAGACCGTTTTCATAGTTCTCATCAAAACGCGAGCAAACTGCATCCCTGCTCACATGAACATTGTACCCGGCATAGATTAAATCCCTGACCGTTTGGAATACACAAACATGGGTCTCACTTCCGGCAACAATAACAGTCTTTCTTGACATATCTTTAAGTATTTCCAGCAAACCGCTGCCACATGTAGAAAAACTCACCTTTTCTACATAGGCATAATCTTCAGGAAGGTTTTGCTTTATAAGGTCTACGGTAGCACCCAACCCCTTGGGATATTGTTCACTGATAATAACAGGGATTCCCATTTCTTTTGCCAGGTTCAGAAGAAGGTTGCTGTTTTTATATACTTTTTCCCTGTCCTTCATGCTGTTCATCAGTCTTTCCTGTAAATCAATTATAAGAATTACTGCATCTTCACTTTCCAGGACAAATCTGTTCATCATATGATCACCTCCTTGTCAACTATAAAGCCTCGTATGTTTTCTTTAATCTTCTATATGAAATTCCACCTTGCTTACAGGGCTGAATACCATCTGGGCAACCTTCTGCCCCGGGAAAATCCTTAACGGTTTATCACTTACATTAAGCAATAATACACTGATTTCTCCAGTATGCTCTGCGTCTATGGTAGCAGGTGCATTGGCTACTACTATTCCTTTGCGAGCCATTCCAGCCCTGCTTCTAATCTGGGCCTCATAACCCTGAGGTATTTTGATAGCAAAACCGCAGGGGAAAGATTTTACCTCATTGGGGTAAAGCACCAGTTCTTCCCGAATTGCCAGACTTATATCACAGCCTGCTGCCCCCCTGGTTTCATATTCAGGAATCCTGGCCCATTCAACAAGTTTTTTGAAATTCACTTCTATTCTGTTCAATTTTTGTCCCCTCCTGATCTTCTTTTTTTCAATACCATCCTCTTCATTTTTTTATTACTATACCTTAATAAAGAACTTCTAGACCTGCTTCACATACTCCTTTCCATTTGCTCAACTATTTAATGTGGATTCAAATATATCAAACCAATGACTTACTCTTTTCATTCTTTTACTATATAGTAAAAGAATAATTAAAGAACCTCAATACCAGCAGCAAAAATAGAGAGGATGATAATATGCCCTTACCCCTTACCCCTCACCCGCTCTATCCAGGATCTCCGTATTGAATTGACCCTTCAAAGCCAATTCTCTATAATGAGGCTAAGAACAGTAACATATAATAATTGCGGGGAGGGACAGCGTATGAGCATAAATCTACCAGCCAATGTAGAAACAATACTGGATAAGCTTCATCACTCCAATTATAAGGCCTATATTTACGGTGCCTGTATAAGGGATATCCAACTGGGAAAAGAGCCTATCAATTGGGATATCTGCACAAATGCACTCTCCAGTGATTTGATTGTTCTCTTCGATGAAAAAGATGGGTTCACTTCACTTCCGGCCTTGAAAGAATATGGTACAACCATAGTTATATATAATGGAGAAAGCTATAGAATCTCAACTTTTAAAACCGGAGAGGCCCGGAGGTTTTCTGATAAGCTGGAGGAAGATTTGCTCCATAATGATTTCACTATTAATTCAATTGCCTATAATCATCAGGAGGGTTTTATTGATCCCTATAACGGTATAGAGGATATAAAGCAAAAAATAATAAAATGTGCGGGGCAACCTCTTGACCGGATAAATGAAGACGGTGTCCGTATGCTCAGAGCAGTTCGTTTTGAAGCTCAACTGGGCTTTTCTATCGATCAATCCTTGCTGGAGACAGTTTCTTTGTTAAAGGATAAAATAATCAGTGCTGATCCCGAAAAAATTGTCAGCGAGTTAACCCAAATACTTCTAAGTGAAAAACCCTCCAAGAGCATCAGGAGATTACTGGAACTGGGTATGCTTGAACAGCTTATTCCTGAAATGATTCCTACTATTGGCTTTGATGTCCATAGTTCATACCATGACAAAGATGTTTTCGAACATACAATGGCAGTTCTTGATTACTGCATGCCCAATCTGGTATTAAGGCTCGCAGCCCTCCTGCACGATATAGATAAGCCGAATTGTCTGACTATCGATGCCGATGGTGAAGGTCACTGTTACGGTCATGCCAGTACCAGCAGCGACCTGTCCAGGACTATTTTGAGCAGACTTGGTTTTGACAGTCATACAACTGATTCTGTCTGTGCTCTAATAAAAGAACATATGAATAATTACGAGAGTATTAGTGAACTCAGTATCAAAAGACTTATTCGCCGTATAGGGCCGGACAATATCGATAATCTATTTGATTTACAGCTTGCCAATATAAAAGGTTCTGAACTCTCAGGCAAAGACAGCAGCAGAATAAACAATATTCGCAATAAATGCTGGGAAGTCCTGTCCAGGAAAGAGCCTTTAACTACTAAAGACCTGGATATTGATGGTTATGATTTAATTGCTGCTGCTTATTCTCCGGGTACACAAATTGGAGAAATGCTGGAATACTTATTGGATAAGGTAATTGATAACCCGGCTCTCAACAGAAAGGATATTCTTCTGGAGCTACTGCAAAAGAATTTTAGACCATAAAATCTATGAGTTTTGCAGAATCAACTTTTTCCTGCGATTAAGCAGTAGTTTGGTAAATGTCATCCTGAGGCAAAGCCGAAGGATCTTGGGTAGCTTCGCTCAGGCTCAGAATGACGGATTGGGATTTTCGAATTATGCAAGAGTCTTATCTATAAAGAGCTCAATAATTCATTTGATAGGAGGTACAAAAATGCTGGCATCATTTTTATTGGAAAATATAGAAATAGAATCCCTGCCAGAAATTGAAGAATGTATTGAAAAACTGCAGGCCTTTGAAATAATTACTACCGGTCCCCAGGCCAGAGAACTAAAAGATGCCCTTTACCTTGGCAGTGAAGATTCTGCCCCCATTTCACCAGCTAAGCTGAGCGGATCCACTGTAATGCTGGTATTTGGCTTTACAACTGTTGGCTTACTTTCCCGTTCCCTTTTCCTGGGGTATAAAGTCTCAGCCCATAGTCAGGATAGCGATAAAGACCGGGTAATAATCAAATTTGAGCCGCCACAGAAATAAATTTGGGCACAATAAAACTTACGGCACCTGGTATTGCTGAGTACCGTAAGTTTTTCTCAATTAAAAACTTAAAAACAATGTAACACAAAGCAGCTCATCTCTTCTGATTTCATACTGTGCCGGTTTATCCGCTGATGCTTCAACTGTTCTGCAAATTTCATAATCCTCGTTAATCAAGTAACCAAGCTCGCAAGCCTCCAGATATAGACTTCCATCCTGCTCTTTGTCGACCTTTATGTTGTCGTATATCTGTGACTTACATGTCAGGCCTATCCCGTCAAAAAGATATATCCCTATTTCAGCTTTCTTGCTGCGATTGATATCCAGAATGAGTTCATCCATATTGATTTCCACTCTATCCCCCCTTTGCACAAAATTATTCAAAATCAGTAATTCAACATCAGCCTATCTTTTCCCTGCAATAGTGAAGCAGTTCTTTGTTGTCCAAAGTCCTTTAGGTCCTTTAGCCCATAAGTTATCAAACTCTTCTAACAATGTAAAAATTTATTTAGGATTATTATCCCATATTACTTGTCTTTAATTTATAATATAGAAATGAACTGGTATAGAAATGTATTATAAAACATGTAAATAAAAATCTCTGAGTTCCAGAAAAATTCATGATAATTCTATGGAGGTAGTATTGTGCAGTTTAAAGACAGACTTCAATATTTCAGGCTTAAAAAAGGTATCAGTGAAAAAGACCTGGGCGAAACCTTGAGCATTACAGAATCTTCTATTCGTTTATATGAACGCGGAAAATCATCGGTAAATCTTGAGCATCTTAACAAACTCGCTGATTTTTTTAAGGTATCTCCAAAATTATTGTTGGGAACTCTTTTCCCCGAACTTTCTCCAGAAGAAGCTGAAAACAGCTTCCATATCCTTCAGGAGTTTATTGAAATACGGCAAAGGGAGATTAGTATAGAATGCTCACCAGACCTGTCTAGCGCTACTGAAAAGAAACTTGAACAAAGCTCAGCAAATAGCAAAAGCCAACATCAAGACTCCATCTGGCCTCTTGGCCCAGGTGCACAGGAAATGGTTCCCGTTCTCAGCAAAATTACTTCAGAGAATATATTAAAAAACGATCTTTTCCACAATACAGAATTCTGCTGGCCTTTGAGCAAGTCAATTGTCACTATGTATGGCTGCGAGCTCCCAGATTATTTCTATATGCGAATGGAAGGAGATGGTATGGAACCAACTATTGCCGATCAGGATATCGTTCTGGTTAACAGGCAATTAGAAGTTGCCCATAATGAACTGGCAATTATACAGTATTTCAATGAAAACGCTACTGTAAGACGAATAAGCTATTCTGAAGGAAGAATCGTTCTCTACCCTGACAATAAATCCTTTGCTAGTCAAACACTTGAAAAAAAAGATTGCCGGGTACTTGGCAAAGTACTCTGGAAAGCCTACTATGCCAGGCCCTAGTTATTGGAGGAGTATATTATGTCACAAACATATAAAAACCTTCTTGAGATAAACCAGCTTGTCGAACTGGAAGTATATATACATCAAAATGAACTCGATAATATTGAATCCTTTTCCAGTCGTATTGAAAATATAGCAGGAGATAATATTCTGGTAGCAGCTCCGTTCAGGCAAGGGACTCCAGTATCCTTCCCCCAGGGAAAAGAAATCAATATACGGGTTAGAAAAGATGGAATAACACATCTGCTTCATACTAAACTTATCAAAAGCCAAAAATACCCTCAGTATTTGTTTCTTTTATCCAAACCATTTAAAATATCCCGGCTTCAGATGCGAAGCTGGGTCAGGGTGGATGCTGAGCTACCGGTCAATTATAGAATGGCCGGATATCCAGTAGACTTTTTTCAAGGAAGCACCGTAGATATAAGCGCCGGAGGTATTGGACTGCGTTCGCAACACGAAATTGATAAAGACACTCTCCTGGAGCTGGAAGTCGAGTTTCCGGATTCTTCTCTTCTGCAGACCACCGGTCTGGTCACCCGCTCTCTGCCAGAGAAAAAAGGATTTTATATAATAGGAATCGAGTTCAAGGATCTATCAAGCAATGACCAGGAATGTGTAGTAAAATATGTTTTTCAAAAACAAAGAGAACAACTTCATAAGCGCGTACTTAAATAAAGTCGCTGTTTAATTTCCATACTTGTCCACCAATAATTCCAGCACGATTAAATTCCTCTCTTTTTCACAATTATTTTTACAGGATATTCTTAAACAGTGTCGAATTGACTAATTAATATAAGACATAAGCACCGCAACTTTAGAAAGGAGAGGACCTATGCCTTCAGTCCCACAGGTTATCTGTCCCCTCAGAAGTGTTGGCCGGGATACTGTTTACTGCAATACCAGCTGCGCCTGGTATATAAATGACCCAAAACAACCTGGATGTGCTCTCGCTCACATAGTATACTTACTGGCAAAACTCAACACAAAAATTCAGTAAATTTCCCCTTAAGTTTTTATATCTTCATCTGCTTCCTTTTATCAGGCTTGTTTGTTCTGTCTATTTACAGGTTTTGTCTTTCAGGACCACTCTAAAAACTGTTATAATTGGCCTAGCACTTCTTCCATTTGGCCGTCTTTTGACGGCTGTTTTTTTACTCTGTTTTCTTTCACGAAAAAGCCGGAGACAAACTCCGGCTGCTGCTATTTTCTTTTGTCATATTTAAATAATTTTCCGAGATTCCTTGCTGAATCTTCGCTTGCACCAAAGAATATTTTGTTATTAAATACTCTTTAGAGATTGGATTCAAATTATGAAAAGAGGATAAAATCATGAGTAAAAAAATCAGAAGCTTATGGATTAATAATAAAGGCGCTTTTCTGCTGGCTCTTTTTACTCTGGCAATTGCTTTTTTGGTATTGCTGGTATTTCTCAAAGTCCTTAATTTATTATAAAAGAACTCTTTAAATTCCAAGGCTTATAAGGTGACAAATAGAGATTAAACAGCTTGACAATGAATGAAAGCATATACTATAATGTTTTTTGCTGAGACCAATAAAATTTAAACAAGCGGCAGTGGCGGAATTGGCAGACGCGCTGGATTCAGGTTCCAGTGGTAGCAATATCGTGGAGGTTCAAGTCCTCTCTGCCGCACCATAGAATAATAATCCGAACTTTAGCCAAATAGGCAACAGGTTCGGATTTATTGTTAAAGCGACAAAGAGACTATACTGCTATAGTTCCTTTTTTATTTTAAGGCATCCAAGGTATAATGAAATAAAAATATGAAAAGGATAATACAGAACCTGGGATCACCTTGGTGTCAAGCAAGTTCTACTCTGCATGCCATCCTGAAACGCACAAAGTCCAATTGCCAATCAGAGCATGCAAACAGGCTACAGCCGAATACCTGACTGGAAGCAAAGGCAATACCCAGATCGATCCCCTGAAAGGAGAAGAAAATGAAAAATCAAAACCTAATTGGTTCACTCCTTTTTGCCGGAACTATAGTTGGAGCTGGAATACTGGGTTTGCCTTATGCTCTTTCTCAAAGCGGATTCATAGGTGGTACACTTATCTTCATAGTCGGAACATTTTTTGCTTATCTGAGTGCGGTTCACATAGGAACACTTGTATATTTGGAAGAAAGAGAGGTATCCCTTTATTCTGTTTGTCGAAGCCATCTGGGCGCCAAAGCCGGCTATCTGACCCTGGCGGGAATACTAATTTCCTGTTATGGTGCAATGATAGCTTATCCTCTGGCGATTGGGACCATTTTAAATTCTTTATTGAATATTCCTCCATACTTGAGTGTAGTTGTTTTTATAGCATTTATAAGCCTCCTCTTAACTCGCAATACCGGCACGAGCAATAAGTTTACTGCACTTGTCACTACTGTTCTCGTTCTTCTTCTCGTATGGGTTATGTTTCGATCCATACCGGCTATTGAAGCTAATAATTACCTGTTTTTCGAGCCCCGTGAAATATTCTCTGCCTGGGGAATAATCATTTTTGCTTTTTCCGGACACATTGTCATACCCTCTGTACTGTACTATATAAAAACAGATATGAAGCAAGGTCTTAGAGTTCTAAATATTGGTTTGTTCCTGGTAGCAGCACTTTATTTTTTCTTTTTTTTCGTCGCTATTGGAGTGATGGGCAAAAATGTAACACCTGTCGCCACCAACGGTTTAGCGGCCCATCTCAGTACAAGTGTTGCCTTTATTGGTCAGGTATTTGCCATTTTAGCCTTGTTGACTTCAGCCTTTGGTATTGGCATTTCATTGAAACTTACTTTTCAGGACATGTTTAAAATCAATTCCAAAGCAAATCTGGCGTTAATAATGCTTCCTGTCTTATTTCTTGATATCTATTTCAGTACCACCGGAAGAGATGCATTTATTAATGTTCTAAACTATGCCGGCGGAATTGGTTCTGCACTCTATGTGGGATTTATTCCAGCTCTTATTGTTCAGAAATTAGCCAGGTTTCACCATTTTCCCTTTGGCGAAAAAGGCGCGATTTTGAGTTTAGTTTTCTACGGCCTCGCTATCTTATATACATTATTTATAAGCTGATAGACCGAAATAGAGAAACATTCTGACATCTATTCACCCTCACAGATCATGATATGATTTTCCCTGCCAGGTATTGAGTTTTACCAGCCTTTTATCTATTAGATTCAAAACCTCCCATTTATTCAGACTCCATCTTGGTTCAATCAAGAGATCACGCGGACTATCACCTGTCAGCCGGTGAATTACCATCTCTGGAGGTAAATATTTTAGAATATCAACCACGAGTTTAATGTATTCTTCTCTGCTGAGAAAATCCAGGGGCTTTTTTTCATGCATCTTCGCCAGAGGAGTGTTTTTCATCAGATGCAATAAATGGATCTTTAATCCCTGTATGGGTAATTTTGCCACAGCTTTCCCCGTAGCCAGCATGTCTTCACTGCTTTCTCCCGGTAAACCCAGAATAATATGGGCACAGGTTTCGATATTGTGTTCACGCAATTTATATAGTGAATCCAGAAATACATTATAGTCATAATGCAGATTCATCAGCAGGGCAGTTTTCTTATGTATTGACTGCAAGCCCAGTTCAACCCACAAATAAGATTTCTGATTTAATTCAGCCAGTAGTGCTATTACTTCATCAGGGAGACAATCCGGTCGGGTGGCAATTGCTATTCCCAGCACTCCGTCTTGAGCCAGCGCATATTCATATAGTTCCCGCAGCCTGTTAACAGGTGCATAGGTATTGCTAAAAGCCTGAAAATACGCAATATACTTTCCATTAGCCCATTTCTGGTGCATCATTTCTTTTACCTGCATAAATTGCTCTTCAATATCCAGCTTTCGGTCACCGGCAAAATCGCCTGATCCTTGTTCACTGCAGAAATAACAACCTTCACCGGAAAAGGTTCCATCACGATTGGGACAGGTGAACCCCGCATCCAGGGCTATTTTGAATACCTTGTGACCGAATTTCTCCCTTAGATGGTAGTTTAGATTATGATAGCGTTTTTCGCCCCATTTATTCCCATTCATTAAATTCCTGCCCCCTCCTGATTGTTTTCAGCTAGTATGATATCATAAACAGAGTAAGCATTAAAATTCACAGATAATACTTTTATTGATTCCAAATGAATAATTACCCACAGGGCACACTGATGCTCCCTGGAGTTCACTATTAAGGAAGCAGAGCAACGTAAATTCATTATGCATACGCGGACTTGAAAAGCTTAAAAATAAAGAGTCAGGCACCAGCACACTCTTCATCTGGCTTAGCAGAAATTTAGTATTGCTGAGTGCCTGACCACCATAATTCAAAATTCAAAATCAAGAATTAAAAATTATAACATATTCACTAATATGCAAACAAATAAGGGTTTTGCAGTATTTTATTAAAAGGAGATGGATCATTTGCATGTCCAAAAAAAAGAATACCGTTTAGTAATCCTGCTGGTAATAGTAATCAGCATAATAGCCTTTTTCATTGCCCGGGCACGCCCTGAAATAAAGATAGTATATCCTGAACAGGATACGATACTCAGTCAGGAGGATTTCTCGGTTAATATCAATGGTCATGTATTGCAAGTAGGCAGTGAAAGCCGCGAAAAAGTTATAGAACTTTTGCCAGAGGGAAAAATGCTGGGCAGAAGCACTGTCTACCAGCTTGATAACCCATATTGCCTGCTGACCTTTACCAGAGATGAAGAGATCCTGATTAAGGTGCATATTGAAGACTCCGAAGTATCTACGCACCGTGGGAACAAGGTAGGAAACTCCTTTCCCGAGATTCAAGAAAAATATGGAGAATACTTCACCTGTGTCAGTAAGACCGGTCAGGATGAAGATTTTGACGCTATCTATGGGACTAATAATGAAAACAGTATTAGCTTTCAGGTCAGAGGGAATAGAGTAAGCAGGATAATACTGCAGAAAGAGCTTTCATGATAATATTGACTCAAAATTAATACGAGTGATACTATTATATTAATGTTGACCTATCCACCCGACTAAATTCTCTTATCATGAGAGGCTGAGGGACTGGCCCTATGAAGCCCGGCAACCAGCCAGGACTGGCACGGTGCTAATTCCTGCAGATGACAAGTCTGGCAGATAAGAGCAAGCTAATTGATTATCTTGCCTTTTTGTTCCGGACAAAGAGGCATTTTTATTGGAGGCAAAATGATTGATAGAAATAAACAATTTGACTAAAGTATATCACACTTCAGCCCAGGACATTACAGCACTGGAAAATGTTACACTTTCGGTAAACAAGGGTGAAATATTCGGCATTATCGGATTGAGCGGTGCCGGGAAAAGCACCCTGATTCGCTGCATCAATATGTTGGAAAAACCGACTCAGGGCTCTATAATAGTAGACGGGCAGGATATCAGCTTATTTAACCGCCATGAGCTTCGAATAGCCAGACAAAAAATAGGAATGATTTTTCAGCATTTTAATCTCTTATCCTCGCGTACAGTTTTTGATAATATTCTGTTTCCCCTGGAGATCGCCCGGGTTCCTTCTTCAGAAGCAAGAAGGAAAGTAAATGAACTCCTGGAGCTGGTTGGATTAACAGACAAAGCCACGGGATATCCATCCCAACTCAGCGGCGGTCAGAAGCAAAGAGTAGGTATTGCTCGAGCACTGGCCAATGATCCCAAAGTTCTTCTATCTGATGAAGCAACTTCAGCACTTGATCCGGAAACCACAAGATCCATTCTGAGCCTTCTTAAGGATATTAATCGAAATCTTAATCTGACTATAGTGCTCATTACCCATGACATGAATGTTATAAAACAGGTCTGTGACCGGGTAGCGGTAATTGCTGAATCCAGAATAGTGGAAATAAACGATGTCTTAAGCATTTTCTCAAACCCGCAAACCCCGACTTCTCAAAGTTTCCTTAACGCAATAATGAACAAGGATATTCCCGAAGGAATACTGCAACGAAGAAATACAGATACTGCGGATACCATAAGTAAACTGATAAGGGTTTCTTTTATCGGTGCATCTGCCGGCGAACCACTTATTTCCTCGATGGTTCAAAAATATGAGGTCAAAGCCAATATATTGTATGGAAATATAGATCATGTAAAAGACACTCCTTTTGGCAATCTTACCATGGAATTAATCGGACAGCCTGTCTTGGTAAATGAAGCTATGGACTTTCTCTTCGAAAATGGTCTGGAAATTGAGGTGCTGCAAAATGTTTGAACTGATTACCGCTTTTGATTTGAACAGTTTTTTTTCCAGCCATCTGGGGGAAAATGCCTGGATTCCAATGAAGGTACTGCTTTCAACCTGGGAATCTATTTATATGGTTTTTATCTCTACCTTTTTCAGTTATGTATTTGGATTACCACTGGCCATTATACTGGTAACCACAGACAAGGGTCATATTATGGAAAATAACCCGGCAAACAAGATATTAGGCTCAATAGTCAATGCAGTCCGTTCTATTCCTTTTATAATACTATTAATATTGATTATTCCTCTGACGCGTCTTATAGTGGGAACCTCTGTAGGCACAGTAGCTTCTATTGTGCCTTTGACCCTGGCAGCTATACCTTTTGTTGCGCGCCTGGTAGAAACTTCTTTAAAAGAAATTGACTGGGGACTGATAGAAGCAGCTCTCTCCATGGGGGCCAACGCCCGGCAAATAATCAGCAAGGTATTAATTCCCGAAGCTGTTCCTTCCATAATTTTAGGGGTAGCCATTACCGCTATAAATCTGGTGGGATATTCAGCTATGGCAGGTGTGGTGGGAGGAGGTGGATTGGGTACACTGGCCTACACTTACGGCTTTCAGCGTTATCGAATGGATATTCTCTTGATAGCAGTATTCATTCTTATTGTTCTGGTACAGGGTATACAACTGGCAGGCGATAAAATATCCAACAAAATACTGGATAAGAGGAGGTAATGTCTGAAAAAGTTACCGAATAACACATATAAGAAAAAAGGGTGTAACAAATCATCCATGTGATTTGTGATAACTGCTGTCCCTATGACCGTAGAAAACTAAAAAACAACTCAAGGCCAATGTTTATTACGTTTTGTGCTTGAGTGAAGGGAAAGGAATGATTTAAAAAATGAAAAAGTCATTGTCAATTATTCTTATAGGCTGTTTACTAGTGATGCTTGGAGTGATCGCCGGATGTGGCGATAATACTAGTGAAAAAGGATCTGACGCCCCTGAAGCTGCCAAATTAGTTGTTGGTGCCATAGGTGAACCACATACATCAATGTTAAAAATGATAAAACCCGATCTCGCAGAGCAGGGAATAGAACTTGAGATTATGGATTTCACCGAATATCCACAGCTCAATCCCGCATTGCATGACGGGCAGATTGATGCCAATTTCTTTCAGCACATTCCTTATTTGGAAGACTATATTGCCAATACCGGCAATGAACTGGTCTGGACCGTAAAAATCCATACCGAACCTATGCGTATCTACTCCAATAGCATAGATAATGTGGAAGACCTGCCTGACGGTGCTTCCGTTGGTATTCCCAACGATCCCAGCAACAGCGGTAGAGCCCTTATGATACTGGAAAATGCTGGCTTGATTAAGCTGAAGGAAGATGCCGGTGTTACCGCTACAGAAAATGATATCATAGAAAACCCGAAAGAACTGAAAATACAAATGGCAGATGCAGCTATGCTTCCCAGAAACCTCGAAGATCTGGATATCTGCTGCATAAACACCAATTATGCTCTGGACTCCGGTCTGGACCCGGTAAAAGATGGCATTTTTGTGGAGCCTGGCGATTCTCCCTTTGCCAATATCCTGGTAGTAAGACCTGAAGATAAGGATGATGAAAACATCAAAAAGCTGGGGGATGCCTTACAATCTCCTGAAATAGCAGAATATCTTCAGGAAAACTATCCCAGTTGTGTACTGGCTTTCTAAAGTATTTTTTCAAAAAAGCTGCAGGCTAACAGCCTGCAGCTTTTCATTATCAGCAATTTAACATTTAAAATTCAAAACTCAAAATTATTTAGACTGCCAGTTTTAATACTTCATTCACCGCTGTCCAGTCCTCTCTCAGTGACTCAGTGCCCATAAGGGTACCGATATGCCCGCCTTCAGTCAAAATTTCCACCACATCCTCAGGCTGGGTGCTGATATAATTCTTTAGAGCAAAAGCCTGGGCCGGAGGTGTAATATGATCTTTTTTGCCTGCCATTATTATTACCGGACAAGTTATATTCCTGAGATCCACCGGACGGCTATCCAATTTGAATGCACCGGGTTTAGTAAGATTATTCTCCCTGAAAATATTTTTAATAATCTCCAGGTAGAAACGTCCCGGTAAATTCTGGGTATATTCATACCAATGCTCAAAATGAAGAAAGCGTTTGATATTCGCTTCATCTCCTTCTTCGATCCATTTCCACAAACGATAATACTTCCTGACAAAATGCTCTTCCGGCTGCATATTTTTAAAACCCTGCAGCATGTATTTTCCCTGCATAAGGCCATTTCCTGCAGCAACCATGTATTCAAATACCTCCATGGGCATTCTGGCATTTTCGATGATCTCCGAATGTTCTGCTTCAACATCGATAGGTGCAGCAGCAGTAACCAGAAAAGCTATCTTATCCTGGTACAGTGAAGTATAAATAGTAGCCTGCCATCCCCCCTGACACTGTCCCACAAGATGGATCTTATAAACGCCGGTTCTCCTCCTGACCTCGTCAACAGCTTCATCGGTTAATCTTATATAGTCTGCCATCCCCAGGTCCTTATACTCACGAGTAGCCGACAACCAATGGCAAACATAAACATCATAGCCATAACGTTGAAAAACCCTTACCAGGCTCTGTGCCGGAGAATAATCAGCCAGGTTTGAATGATGCCCTGCCTGTGGAGGAAGAATCAGTACAGGTCTTTTGGCAGATGTATCCCTCTTGTTGGGAAAATGCCGCAAGCGCAAGGTCTGGTGTTCATAGATTATATTATTGGGGGTAGCCCAATTGGGATGCGGGTCAGCTATCTCAGCAAGAATCTCCAAATATCTTTTCTGGGTTCGCATAAAATTATTAATATCCAAAAAGATACCTCCTTCGAATGAAATCTAGCAGGCTCATCTATAAGCCTGTGTAAAGATATGCTTATTTTTTCTTAAAACCTGATTCTGTGCTGGATAATATCATCGTATATTTCCAGGTTAAGCGGCACATATGCATCTTTGCCCGGGTCCAGAAAATATAAAGGTTCCTTGATTCTTTGGGGATTAAAGCCTTCCTGCTGTAATTTATGTTTTATAATTCTGAATTCAAAGGGATCTACCCGTTTAAATATCCTCAGAAAAATAGGGCGCGCATGTGGAGGCATCCTCTTATTTATATGTTCAATAAAACCCTTCCAATCCATGGGCACATCCTCTATTAACTCCAGGGCTGCCATGCCGCAGCGCCCTTCCATCCCCGGGATTTTCACCCCATAAACAAATGATTCCTCAATACTGCCAAAAAACTTATTTATAACATCGCTTACCTGGTCAGCAGAAACTGTTTTGCTTTTCCATCTGTAGGTGTTTCCCAGGCGGTCAATAAAGGAAATATAATCCCCTTCATGAAGCTGTACCATGTCTCCTGTATTGAAATACCTGTCACCTTTAAAGATTATGTCCTTTAAAATCCTGGCTTCAGTCGCTTCAGGTTCATTGAGATAACCTGAAAACTCATTCAGTTCATTGATTTCAGCAATAAGAAGGCCGCTCTGTCCGGGCTTACATCTTATAGCCAATCCATCTTCACCGCGAATTATCTTATCATTGATATGGTCATATTCTATAACTTCCCCCTGACGCATCCCATGAAGACTGAGGTTGCCACACATACCAGCAATTTCACCTTCGTTAATAAAAGCGCCTATACCCTCTGTGGTTCCATACACTTCAATAATCCTTTTGATACCGAAACGCCGGCGAAGAGCCAACAGAACATCTCCGCGGGTACCGTTTCCCATTACAGTCTCCAGCGGATTATCAATATCATCAGGCTTTTCCTCACTTTCGCAAAGGTAACGCAGCATTTCTCCCACTGACATAAAAAAATTAACCCTATGTCTACGAATGTCATCCCAGAATTTACTTACAGAAAATTTTTCTTTTATTACCATGCTTCCCCCGGAAACCATCATGCTGGCAAAACACACATTTAAGCCAGGATTATAATATAGGGGGAGGCACATATACTGTATGGTTTCTGGGGTCATCTCTCCAACCATGGCCACTTGATTCCCGGTAAGCAACCACCTTTTGTGGAGAACAGGTATCAGCTTGCGTAAACCGGTACTTCCTGCTGTAGACATATAAGCCACAATATCATTGCTATTGATTTTAGCTGTAGTATCCGGGTTGGAATCAGCTGAAACTGCAATAAGAGGATTTAAGTCCTGCATATTTGCAGGAATATCCACCTGCCCCCCTTCGCTTTCAACAAAAATCAATCCAGGAGATTTCAATCTGATAATATTTTCTATGCTATTGAATACACTTATTAATTCATGCCCCAAAATTATTGCTCTGGCTTCGCTAACGTTTATGGCATGGGACAATCTTTCCCCCCGTAGTACATTGGTAATCAATGATACTATTACTCCCAGTTTACTCAAACCGCTTAGAGCAATAAGATATTCAGGTCGGTTTTCCATAAGAAGCGCTACTACGTCGCCCTTTTTTAATCCCTGTTGGGCAAAAAAGTTTGCATACTGGTTAGCCATGCGGTTAAACTGCTCATAAGAAATAATCCGTTCACCAAAAATCAGGGCCGGGTGTTCAGGCTGCAAAATAGCCTGCCTCTCCAATTCTGAACCCAGAGAGAGCGGCTGTGGTTTCTTAAGCGCGAGAATTGTCTCCATGTATTTTTTTTCTCTTTCTTCCATAATACTCCCCCATCTAAAGATTCTTTTCCTTATCATATTCTAGTACAACAATAGAAATGGTTTATTTGATATTTAAAGCTTCCTGGGTTTCATAATCTCCTGGAGATTCCAGTCATCTGGATTATTGAAAATATTCAGATCAATCTGTCCAAACATGGCTTGATAACCTGCAATATCAGGATGACCGCCATCAGCCAAAAGGAGTTCTCCGCTTACTTTCCCCTGCTGATCATAAAAGGCCTTGGAAAAGTCTATAATCTGAATCTCTTTTTCAGCCGCATAGTCTTTCATCCAGGCCCTTAATCTTTGTAATAATCTTTCCCATTGCGGTACATCAACTGCTGTAGGCAGACCCAGGATTACCGTAATTTTATTTTCCACTGCCTTTTCCACCATCTCGCGTATATTCCAGCTGATACGGTCAAAAGACTCGCCGCAAATAACATCATTAATTCCGCCCATAATGATCAAATGACTGGGGTTATTTTGCAGTACCGCCCTTTCAAATCTCCGTAACATATCTGTTGTGGTATTACCATTAATACCTTTATTGATTACTTCCGCATCAATGACATCATCGAGCATCTTAACCCATGATGCCTGAGGCCCAAAAGGGAAACCCCAGGTAATGCTGTCACCCAGACAGACTATTTTCATTCTTTTCCCCACCATAAATATCTCCTCAATATGACCTCTGTCATTTTTGAATTTTTATATCTGCACCGCCAGGGGTGCTCTAACAAGAACAAGGTGATTTGTCCATAGTGGGGAAACTTGTGGGATTAAGCTTAGCGCAGGGAGATAAAGGCGATAGATACAGTGAATACATATATGATATATCGAGATTTCATCGATAAATAGCATTATTGCCTTTACTGTCGGTAAGACCGGGCCATGGCTAAGCTTAAGCACACGAGGTTCCCCACTATGGTAACGTTAAATCTTGCACTAAAGCCAGATTCATTTAACAGCAATTTTCTTACATAAATTTAAAATTTAAAATTGAACAATGTCTATTGGGCAGCAGCCTCTTCCATCCGTTTAATTACATCATTAAGCTTATTCAGGTTTTCTCCATAACCGGCCCAGTCTCCCTCCTTCAGGAGAGTATTCATCTTGTCATAGTATTGGCGAGCCATCCGGGCTAATTCTTCTATACTTTCATCAAGACCGCCAACACTGTCTTTATCAATATCGGTACCATCCTGAGCAGGCGCATCTCTTCTATCCTCTCCGAATAGTTTTATCAGAGCTTTATCAAGTGATGTCTCCATAACAATGTTATTCTCAAATGCGGCGATCACTCGCTTCAATTCCGGCAGCTTGCTCTGTTCTGCCTGCAAATACAGGGGTTCTACATATAGCAAGGAATTATCCATAGGAATAACCAGGAGATTTCCCCGATAAACCCTGGCCCCTCTCTGATCCCACAAACTCAATTGCTGTGCAATAGTGGTATTCTGGTTTATCCGGGATTCAATCTGAGTCGGGCCAAATATGGTCTCCTGTTTGGGGAAATTAAAGACCAGAAGGTTCCCATAATTATCTCCATCCATACGGGCACACATCCAGGCTATCATGTTTTGCCTGCTTTTGGGAGTAAACGGCAGCATAAGAACATACTCGGTCTGTTCCTCTTCCGGCAAACGCATAACTATATAATAGGGGTCCATAACCTGCTGTTGATCACCCACAACTTCCTGGGGTATCAGCCACAGGTCTTCCTTATTATAAAATACGTTGGGATCAGTCATATGAAACGTTGTATACATCTCGGTTTGAATACTGAACATATCAACCGGGTACCTGACATGGTTCTTAATTCCCGCAGGCATTTCTGCCATAGGTTTATAGAGCCCCGGAAATATGCTGCTATAGGTTTTTATTATCGGGTCTGATTCATCCGCAATATAAAAATCCATTTCTCCGTTATAAGCATTGCAAACAACCTTCACCGAATTGCGGATATAGTTGTTGCCGGTGTTGTCAAACGGCTGGGAATAAGGATATTTGTTGGACAAAGTGTAAGCATCGAGGATCCAGTACAACTGCCCGTCATCATTGATAACAATATAGGGGTCAGAGTCATAGCCCAGATAGGGAGCTATTTTTTGGATTCTTTCTCTTACATTTCTATTCATCAGGAGCTGGCTGTCATTGCTGATATCCGATGAGAGCATTATTTTATAATCCCTGAGAGCCCAGCTGAACAACAAACGTCGGGCAAAACTCTTTATCTTTATTCCTTCTTTGCCCTCATAATTGGAATAAACATTCTGCTCTCCCATAGGATAGTCAAATTCCTCCTGTTCGGTATTAACCATAACATAGGAATTGGTTCTTTCGCCAAAATATATCTCCGGCCTTTCGATCTGCAGATCAGTAGAAAAGCGAGGAGGAATATCTTTAATGAAGAACTCCGGGAAACCTTCTTCGGCTATTTCATTTACGGGACTGACCACCACACCATAACCATGTGTATACATCAAACGCTGATTAACCCAGGTCTTGGCACCGGCCCCCAGTTCCTCCTGGTCTATCTCCCTTGCGGAAAGCATAACCTGTCGATATTCTCCATCAATTATATAGCGGTCTATGTCAACATCATTAAAAACATAATATGGGCGCAGTTGCTGCAGGTTTTTGTAGGTAGTTGTCAGCGGCTGCCAGTCCCAGAGTCTTATGTTATCAATGGTATTCTGGTTAGCATCTTTACTGATATCCAATTCATAATCAATTTTGAACTCTTTGTTTTCGGCCCGATCAAGAGCATAGGCTTCTCTGGTATACTTGATGGCTCTTTCTATATAGGGTTTCTCTTTGTTGAATTCATTGGGCTGAACTACCAGTTTTTGAATAAGATTCGGATACACCGACCCCAGTATAATAGCAACTGCCATCCATATCCCAACACTGATCATTATCCACTTAAAGCGTTTTACAAAAATATTCGCCAGAATAGCCAGACATATTATCAAGGAAAGTATTAACAAAACCTTATATGATAACAGCTTGGCAAATAAATCGGAATAGGTGGCCCCATAAACGATTCCGTCCGGCGCAAAAAGGAGTTCGTAAGAGGCCAGTTTATACCCCCAGGCTTTCAGGGCAAATATTACCGCCAGCAAGACAGCCACGTGTCCTTTGGCAAAGCTGAACTGTCTCCAGTCTCCCAAAAGTATATCTGAGGAAGCATTAATAAGATATATTCCGCCAATGACCATTAAGAGAAGTATCAGGGCCATCATTACAACACTATAAATGAATCTGTAAAAAGTCAAATTAAAAAAATAAAAACCAATATCCTTGCTAAAGACCGGGTCAACGTTTCCCACTGTAACCCGATTGATAAACTGTTGTATCACGATCCAATTATCAGCGGCAATCGAGCTTACCATTAAAGCTGCCAGAGCACTGATTCCCAAAAAGATCCAGGTCGATGATTTCCCTCGCAGAAATTCCTTCCAGGGGGACTTGTTCTGGTTAAGATATATTATCTCACGGCCTTCATCATTTTCAGGAGGTCTATCCGTCTCAGGCCCCAGATTCCTCTTGCTTATTTGTAAGTTAACAAAGAAAAGCAGGAGAGTTAAGACAAAAGTTATCAAATATACTGCGACTTTGTTTAATAAAATAGTTGAAAAAACACCCTTGTAATTTACTGAATCATACCAGAGCCAATCCGCATAAAGGGCAGCAAAAGCAGATAATAAACCCAGGGCTACCAGGAAAATCACTAATTTCAAGGTACCATTGTTTGATTTTCGAGCCACCGAAAAAGACCTCCTTTTTAAATCTAATATAAAGAGATTAAAGTTAGTATAGCAGATATACCTTATTAAGGGCAGAAAAAGTAAAGATATTACTTGATTTTCAGGCTTCGCAGGCGATTAAGAGCAGCTGCCAATTCATGCCTTCTGGGTTTAGCTATTTCTCCCGGATGCTGCTCTCCTCTGAAAGGAGAAATCACTTCCAGATCCCGGTTGATGTCTTTCATTATAAGGTCGAGAATATCCTGCAAACTGCGTTGATTATCCACATATCGGCTTAAATAGCACAAGCATTCCGCAATAGCCCTGGTCTGACTGGAATCAACTATTTGCTCCACCGCATCCAGTTCGATGTTCTCCCTGCCCAGAACTACAGTGTAAAGACCCCGGGCAGATACTTTTTTTCTATCAGTCCTGAGCATATTAAAACTCTCGCTTTTTATAATCCGCTTTTGCTCGAATTCGAGGTTTCCTTGCTGCTCGGAAACTCGCTGGCTGCCAAGCTCCCCGGCTACCCTTTGGGCCTCATCACTGACATCAAAAACCCGGTAGGAATCCAGCATTATAACCCGGTGAGCCACATCCAGATAATCACCGGCACCGCCGATAACCAGTATCGAAGATATTTTCTTTTCCTCATATAACTGACCCACCCGGTCAATAAACGGAGTAATGGGTTCCTTGTCTTTGCTGACCAGCTTCTGCATTCTGGCATCCCTTATCATAAAATTAGTCGCGCTCGTATCTTCATCCAAAAGCAGCAGCTCTGTCCCTGCTTCAACAGCCTCCATAATGTTGGCCGCCTGTGATGTACTGCCGCTGGCATTTTCCGTAGAAAACTCCCTGGTATTCTGCCCGAAAGGAAGATTATCTATAAAACACCTTATATCAACCTTTTCCACATTCCTGCCGTCTTCCGCCCTGATTTTAACAGCATTGTCAATAGTAATGACCCATTCCCTGCCATCGCCGGGAATATGATTATAAACACCTCTTTCCAGAGCCTTCAGGAGGGTAGTTTTTCCGTGATAGCCGCCACCCACAATCAGGGTAATCCCTTCAGCTATGCCCATTCCCCTGATCGTCCCGTGATGGAGGGTTTCCATAGCCACTTCCATGCTGCCCGGGCTCTGGAAGTTAACGGCCTGCTTCTCCGGCATGGGCAAATTACTATTACCGCTCTTGCGGGGAAGAATAGAAGCATTACCGACAAAAGCCAGCAGACCCATGTCAGCCAATTTAGCTCTTATATATTCCTGGTCCTCAAAAAGAAAAACATGATCCTGAATTTCCTTTTCATTCAGTTTTTCATAATAAAGATAGTTGAGAGCCAAAGAGGGAATCTGCGAACACAACAATTCCTGAGCATCTTTCCCCTTTACTCTGCGCCCGCTCGCCGGCAAACCCACAGACAGCCTGGCCTCGACAAAATCCGGACATATTTTCACTGCGGAACGTTTAATTATTTCCTGCCTTCCGGCATCAATGTATAGCATCCCGCTCTTACCTGTTCCACTAAAACACCCATCAATGCCTTGGAGCCCCTCCCGTATTTTCCTGGCTATAATATCCTCCAGCGCTGTCAGTCTCACGCCTTCAAACAAATAAGACGGAAACTTCGCCTTTTCCATGGGAACCCTTAGCCTGATTTTGCTGGGAGGCGCAAAAGGATCTGCCTGAACATGGTCAATGAATAATAAATTACCCTGGAAACTGTAAGTGCCCTGTATATCTTTATATGCTTTATATCCTGCACCATTAATTTTAAGCAAATGTTTTTTTAATTCATCAATAGTCATCGTAAACCCCTTTAAAAGAAAATATTGCCCAATTTGCTGTTAGTATACCAAAATACCCCCATAATACTCAGCTTGTCAAATAAGCTGTCAGACCGTCAAAAAAGATGAAGGTCAAGGAATTTACCAAACGCTGCGATCGGGGCGTACGCAGGGTACGTTGATTGGACAGTGCAGCGCTGCCATGGATGGCAAGGAGCTGTTATTCACCTTTTTGGACGGTCTGAAGCCCTAAGATATTAATCTTAAGGCTATTCAACACTTATTAAATAATCTAACGCATGTGACGTTTTTTCTCCTGATAGCTATAATACTCCAGCGGATTTATTCCTTCGCTAAAGGTCAGTGCCCATTCCAGGCGGCTTATAATCTCTTCAGTACTTCCCTTTCCTGTATAAATTAAAGGCTGACAGGGAAATTTCTCTATAAAGACGGCCAGGTCCAGAGCCATTTCTTCCAGCTCATTCAAGCCCTGCTCCATTCCTCTTTTATCTCCTTCTTTTAAGGTTCTTTTCAATTCCGAAATTTTTTCAATCATATCAGCAATAGTATCGTTGATTATTCCCGCAGGAAGGAAATTCCTCATAAAACTACTCCCCGGCCTTATTTATTTAAACTTTCGGCACTAATCCCTGATTACCTTTATTTCTCCAGAATCAGCATTTTATCTTTTCTTAGAAAATATCTAATATGTAACAGGACTAATTTTCCGCAGCACCGTGCACAGTTTTCCAATTAGGTTTATAATATAACAGTATTATTTTGATGCATGTGAAATCTTTACTAGTAATATAGTAAATAATATAGCGAAAAAAACAGGAGATTGCTTTGTTTATAGAAATTAAGAATACCAAAATAAACTATATGGTATCCGGTGAAGGTAAAGACCTGGTTCTCCTGCACGGCTGGGGCGGGCAAATTGCCAGTTTCAAGCCTGTACACCAATATTTCGAAAAGTATTTTCGCACTTATTCCATTGACCTGCCCGGCTTTGGAGAAAGCGGACTGCCTCCCCGGCCCTGGGGTTCAGAAGATTATGCAGACATTATTTCTCAAATGTTCAGCCAGTTGGGAATTAATAACCCGACTCTTATAGGCCATTCTTTCGGCGGTAAGATCTCTATAATCCTGGCCAGCAAACTGAAGGTCAATAAACTAATACTTGTAGACAGCGCAGGAATAAGGAGAAAAAAAGGGCCGGCTTATTATTTCAAAGTTTATTCATATAAAAGTGCCAAGAAAATCCTTTCCCTGCCATTCTTGAATTCCTGCTGCGGGAAAATGCTGGAAAACTATAAAAGCAAATTGGGTTCAGCAGATTACCGCAACGCCCAGGGAGTAATGCAGCAAACCCTGGTCAAGGTGGTAAACGAAGATTTCAGACATTTGCTACCTGAAATAAAGGCTTCCACCTTGATTTTCTGGGGAGAAAAGGATACTGATACACCTTTGTCAGATGGTCAATTAATGGAAAAATTGATTCCTGACTCGGGGCTGGTAGTATTTAAAAATGCCGCTCATTTCTCATACCTGGATAAACTGAATGATTTCCTTATCATAAGCAGTAATTTTCTGAAAAACGATATGGGGAGATAAAAAAATGTTTATTTATATTGTCAGCCTGCTCGCATGGCTGGTCTATACTCTTTTCAAGGCCCAAAAGGATATCCATATTCTGCAATTAAACTCCTATATGCCTTCCCGTTACCTGCGATGGCAGGGATACAATTTTTTCAAGAATGTTGATATGAAAGAAGTCCTGCCCCTGCTGGCCATCGTTCTTCTGGCTCTGGGAAGCCCTTTTTATTCTCAGATACTATGGATATTTATATACCTCATGCTTATTATGCTCCTTTTACTCAGGAAAAAGAGGGAACCCCAGAAGAAAAAACTGGTTTATACTGCCAGGGTTAAAAGACTCTTTGTCACGACTATCCTGATCTTTACACTTTGTTTCTGGATATTTATGCTTTTCATTTATAAAACGCCCCTGGCAATTTATTTGATTCTATTTATTAGCACCATTTTTTCTTTTCTGATTATATTAATTGCCAATACAGTCAATGCTCCAATAGAAGCCTCCATAAACAGATGGTATTATAACGATGCCCGGAAAAAAATAAGTAATATGCCAGACCTTAAAGTGATAGGTATTACCGGCAGCTATGGCAAGACCAGTACCAAGTATATCCTGAACAGTATTTTATCGGAAAGCTTTAATGTCTTGATGACCCCTGAAAGCTATAATACTACCATGGGAGTCACCATTACGGTAAGGACCATGTTGAAGCCAACCCATCAGGTCTTGATTGCCGAAATGGGTGCCAAGAAAAGAGGCGATGTCAGAGAAATAGCGAGTCTGGTAAATCCAGAATATGCTATCCTTACAGCCATAGGTGAACAACACCTGGAGACTTTTAAAGATTTGGAAAATATCAAAATGGCCAAGAACGAACTTATAGAAGCATTACCTAACAATGGTATGGCATTTTTAAACCTTGATGATAAAAATATTCAGGATTTGCCTCGAACTGCTGGAGTAAAATACTTTTATTATGGAATCAAGTCCGGGAATTTGCATTATTGGGCTGAGGATATCAGCTATGATGTCCGGGGTTCCAATTTCAAAGTATGCAAATATGACGGTACTGAGACAATCTTCCGGACAAAATTGCTGGGTTTGCATAACGTCTATAATATACTGGCAGCCACGGCAGCAGCCAGTGAGCTGGGTATAGATTTGCATACTATTTCATATGCTGTTAGAAAAATCACCCCGGTTCCTCATCGTCTGGAGCTAAAAAAATCTGCCGGGGGACTTAGCATTATTGATGACGCTTTTAATTCCAATCCTACAGGTTCCCGGATGGCCCTGGATGTACTGGACAAAATTCAGGCCGTTAAAAAGATTCTGGTAACCCCCGGAATGGTTGAGCTCGGTCCCAGGGAACACGAATTTAATAAGGAATTCGGCATAAAGGCCAGCGGGATTTGTGATTACATTATCCTGGTTGGTCCAAGGCAAACAGCACCTATCCAGGAAGGTCTCAAAGAAATGGATTATCCGGCAAATCAGTATTATATAGCCAGAAATCTGAATGAAGCTGTTAAGCACTTGAATTCCATTACTGTACCTGGCAGCATTGTACTGTTTGAAAACGATTTACCTGACAGCTATAATGAATAGAATAAGGGAGTGAGTGAATATTATGAAAATAAATATCGGTGTTTTTTTCGGTGGCAGGTCTGTTGAGCACGAAGTATCAATCATTTCAGCCCTGCAAGCAATCCATGCCATTGACAGTAATAAATACAATGTCATTCCTGTTTACATAAGCAAGGAAGGAATCTTTTATACAGGCGAAGCCCTGCTGGAAATTCAGAACTATGAGGATATGAAAACACTATTGTCCAGAGCCAAGCGCATCAGTATTGTCAAAGACCTCAAAGAAACACTCATTTTTGAGTATCCTCCGGGTATTTTACGCAATACTGCCCTTCACCGCCTGGACCTGGCTATCCCGGTAGTCCACGGCACAAACGTGGAAGACGGAACCCTGCAGGGCTATCTGGAATCCATTGATATTCCCTATGCCGGTCCTGACGTACTCTCTTCAGCCATCGGCATGGATAAAATCATTTTTAAAAAAGTACTGAAAGAATCAGGCCTGCCTGTTCTGGATTATGTATGGTTTTATACCAAAGACTGGTTAAAAGACAGTGAGGCCATATACAAAAAAGTTGAAGCCCAGCTCAAGTATCCGCTGATTGTCAAACCGGCAAACCTGGGTTCCAGTGTAGGTATAACACCGGCAAACAACCGAACTGAGCTGGAAGAGGCTATTGAACTGGCCGGGAATTTTTCCAAAAAAATTCTTATAGAAGAAATGATAGTAAATCTGAGAGAAATCAACTGTTCCGTGCTGGGTGATTATGAAAAGGCCCGGGCATCGGTTTGTGAAGAACCCGTTAGCAGTGTAGATATTTTAAGCTATCAGGACAAATATATGGGTAACAGCGGCAAGGGTATGGGCGGATCTTTGCGGAGATTGCCCGCAGACATACCAGCGGAAATGTCCAATTTAATACAGGATCTGGCGGTAAAAACATTTCAGACCCTGGGCTGTGATGGAGTCTCCCGGATAGATTTTCTCATTGAAACGGAGAAGAATGAAGTATATGTAAATGAAATAAATACCATCCCCGGTTCCCTGTCCTTCTACCTCTGGGAAGCCTCCGGTCTTTCATTTTCGGACCTTATGGAGGAGCTTATTCAACTGGCTCTGAAGAAACAGCGGGAAAGAGAGCAGCTGATATTCTCCTACGAGACCAATATCCTGTCCATGCACAGCAAGGGAAGCAAAGGGCCAAAGTCATAGCAGCAAAGTGAAGCAAGATTAACAAAAAACTTCGCGATACAAAAAGAGTCAAGGAATACCCTTGACTCTCAGCCTGTCAAGAAAATTGACCTTAGTTGCTAATCAATCCGGTTCGTAACTGAAATCCAGGTAAGTAATCAGCCATTTTTCAGGACCGTCAGTAAATTCACCTACCTTCAAGGTCCCGGTGTTGGAGTACGAATAACCCCCACTGGTATACCAATCAAACTTGACCTTGAACATAATATTTCCTTCTTCATCCTCGGACTCACGGCTCACCTCATATTTCTCTACCCAGGGACTGGAGAAGCCGGTAACCCAATTTGTGGATTCAAATTCCTCCAGGTATTCTTCCCGGAGTTCTTCATCCATCAGCGCATACTGCCAGGCTCCATTTCTGGTTTTGATTGCCTCTGCCCAGTCATAAGCAGCCGCCTCAGCCGTTTGAGGTGCCAGAACATCTTCAAGAAGTTCTATTTGCCGCTGCTCCAGCCACTCCCGCTGCACAAAATGATTTGCCAGAACAGCAATAACAGAAAGCAGCAACACTATTAAAACCGTCCAGAACACGTACTTCCTTTTAATACTTATCATAGATACCCTCCCTTCCATATCATAAATTACTTTTTCCATTACACTTTATGAGCATATCTTGCGCCTTAGAATTAATATTACAGCCTTTTATTTTGATTCTTTTGGCTAATCATCCCAGACCGGCATTTTTAGTGTAAATATACATTTTTTCTCAAACATTGAGTATTGTCGATTTAACTCGAACTAAGTTAATATGTAAGAGTAAGCGAAATTAATCAAGCCGGTAATGATATAGGAGGAAAAATGGTGAATACACAAAGGCTTGCTGGAGCATGGGAGAAATTCATTAAAACCGGAATTCTTGACGCTGATAAAGTGCGCCCGGTTATTGCAGAATCATGGCAGAGATGCCGGAAAGCTGACGTTAATCCCTATTGCAGCGGCAGCCGTCAAGTTCTGAAAGAACCTGAATTAACACAGTTGCTAAATAGAAAAAAGGACCTGATTGCTATTACCCGACCATTCATGGAAAATGTTTATAATTTTGTTGCCGGTTCTGGTTTTATAGTAATACTGTCCGATGAAAACGGTAATATAATTGAAACCCTTGGAGATAAACACACACAAAAAATGGGCTTGGAAATAAATCTTATTCCAGGCAGCAGCTGGCTCGAAGAAGAAGCAGGTACAAACGGAGTGGGAACAGCCCTGGCTTTAGCAAAGCCGGTACAGGTATCCGGTGAAGAACATTATTGCCAGAAGATTCATACCTGGACCTGTTCAGCAGCTCCTATTTTTGACTGTAATGGTCAAATGGCAGGTATTTTGCAGATGTCAGGTCCTTCATATGCCAGTCATTTGCATACTCTGGGAATGGTAGTGGCAGCCGTTAAGGCCATAGAGGAACAACTGAGGGTACAGCAAAAAAACCGGGAATTGAAAGTGGTTTACAGCCGTATGAACAATATATTCAATACTATGTCAGACGGGGTGATAATAGTTGACTCCAGAGGGATAATTCAACAGGTTAACCCTTCTGCAGAGGGTCTTCTGGAGAAATCCAGCCATAACATGGAAGGCCTCCATCTTGAAGAAGTGTTTCAGAATATACCCCGTATTAAAGAAATGATTTATTCGGGCAAATCATTTTCCAATACTGAAGTGCTGGCTGAATCGGGAAAAAGTAATATACATTGTCTGATCTCTGGAAAAGCAATACAGGATGACCGGGGATTTAATACCGGTGGCGCAATAATTATAAACCCGATAAACAAAATTAAAAAGCTGGTCAATCGTTTCAGCGGTGCCGAGGCCAGATTTAGCTTTACAGACATTCTGGGGAAAGCTCCGGTAATACAGGAAGCTGTCCGGGTAGCTTCTCTGGCTGCGGAAAACGACAGCAATGTACTCTTGGAAGGAGAAAGCGGTACTGGAAAAGAAGTATTCGCCCAGGCTATTCACAATCAGAGCAGACGCCAAAAGGGACCCTTTGTTGCCCTAAATTGCGCGGCTATACCGCGGGAACTGATGGGCAGTGAATTGTTCGGCTATGTGGAAGGGGCATTTACCGGAGCATACCGTGGAGGCCGGCCAGGTAAATTTGAGCTGGCCAGCGGAGGAACACTATTTTTGGATGAAATCGGGGATATGACTATGGGAAAACAGGGCTCCCTTTTACGCGCTATCCAGGAAAGGAAAATAGTGCGTATAGGTGACAATAAGGTCATACCAGTTGATGTGCGTATTATCTGTGCTACTAATAAGAGTCTGCACGCAGCAGTAGAAAAAGGTAATTTCCGGGAGGATCTATATTACCGCTTGAAGGTTATTTCCATCAACCTGCCTCCTCTGAGGAAACACCTCGAAGATATTCCCCTTTTATTTGAATATTTCCTGGAAGAGATAAGTAAACGGCTGCAAATAAATATAAAGAAAATTGATCCCGATCTAATCCCGGCATTAAAAAACTATGATTGGCCCGGCAATGTCCGGGAATTACAAAATGTTATAGAAAGAATGGTTTGTATTGCCCGGGAAAATACCCTGCGTGCGAGTGACCTGCCTGTAGAGATTCTTTCCCATAATAGCTTCAAGGAGCAGGATTCCGGAAAAACTAATAATAGTCGGGCTATCAGTATACGTAATGAAAGGGAAAAAAAGAAACAGGACCTGGCAGAAATTGAGCAGCAGGAAATCATCAAACTGCTCGCTGAATCCGGCGGCAATATCAGTCAGGTTGCCAGAGAAATGGGTATTTCCCGCAATACCCTGTACAGGAAAATTAAGCTTTATAATATTGCATTGTAAACGAACAGAATTGTTCAATAGCTGTTATTTAATTGTCACAGGACTGTAATGATGCATGACCATCAATGTTACAGTCCTTTTTTTATTTTTTAAAAAGATATAGCGAAAATGATTGCTGTCACCTGGATATTTCGGGCTTATAAGGCCTTTCTGCAAATCAGCCTCCTTATTGGCATGATAATTGCTGAAGTATATCTTCAATAAAAACTATATGTACTTCTTGAATACAGCAAAAGGAGGTGGACAACTGGTTTCATTATTATGGAGCCAGGAAAATTATGGAAAAAATTTTAGTTGTACAACCCGAAAAATGTACTGGATGCCGAACATGTGAGCTGGTATGCTCATTTGTTCATACCGGGGAGTTTAACCCCCTTCGGTCCAGAATCACCGTATTTAATTTTGAGAAAGTAGGCCTGGCGACTCCGATTGTCTGTCAACAATGCAGTGTTGCCGCTTGCATGGAAGTCTGCCCGGTAGGTGCTATTACCCGGGATGAAGAAACCGGAGCCATGCTGGTCTCCCATGACAGGTGCCTGAGGTGCAAAATGTGTACTATTGCCTGCCCCTTTGGTGCTACCATCTACGATCCGGTCAGTGACATTATAAGTAAATGTGACCTATGTGGAGGAGACCCCCAGTGTGTTCAATACTGTCCATCTGGAGCTATCACTTACCAGGATCCTATTAAGGCTAATCTGGCAAAACGCAAGAACTACGCTGAAAAACTAAGAGTGGTTTATGAGGAGGTGGTTTAATCATGTTTGCTTGGATGGGGCAGATATTAAGAATTGATTTAAGCAGTGGCAAAGTAAGCAAAGAACGCCTGGATATGGCTATGCTGCGCGATTATATTGGTGCTCGCGGACTTGGCAGCAAGATTTTTGCCGATGAGGTAGCTCCCAATGTTGATCCCCTGGCTCCGGAAAATAAAGTTATTTTCATGACCGGTCCCCTTACCGGAACCCTGGCTACTTCCGGAGGTCGATATAATGTAATCACCAAAGGTCCCCTGAACGGTACTATTGCCGCTTCCAATTCAGGAGGTACCTTTGGTCCTGAACTGAAATTCGCCGGTTATGATGGCATTATAATCGAAGGTAAATCCGAAAAACCTGTATATCTCTGGGTTAATGATGAACAGGTGGAAATCCGCAGTGCTGAAGAAGTCTGGGGTAAGAATGTAATTGATACTACTGATATGCTCAAAGCAGCTACTGATGAGGAGGCCAAGGTTGCCTGTATAGGTCCGGCAGGTGAAAACCTGGTCAAGTTCGCCGGTATTATGAACGAATATAACCGGGCCGCAGGGCGTTCAGGTGTAGGAGCGGTACTCGGTTCCAAGAAACTGAAAGCTGTTGTCGTTCGTGGGACAGGCGGCATTAAGGTTGCCAGGCCGGATTTGTTCATGGAGACTGTTACCGATGCCCGCAACAAACTCAGAAACCACCCGGTTACCGGTCAGGGACTGGCAGCTTACGGAACCAATATCCTGGTAAATATTCTTAACGCTCATGGTGGTTTACCGGTTAACAATTTTAGTGAAGCCGCCATTTTTGCAGATGCCGAAAAAATTTCCGGGGAATACCAGGCAGAGAAATACCTGGTGCGGAATAAAGGCTGTTTCGGCTGTACCATAGGCTGCGGGCGCGTAAGCAGGATAAGCAAAGGTAAATTCAAGGGCTCGGGAGAAGGTCCGGAATACGAAGCCACATGGGCTTTTGGTTCCAACCTGGGAATCAATAATTTTGAAGCCATATCAAAAGCGAATTATCTCTGTAACGAACTGGGAATGGACCCCATTACTATGGGCGGTACCCTCAGCTGCGCAGTGGAGATGTATCAAAAGAATATTATTCCTTATACTGATGTTGAAGTTCCCCTCGCATGGGCAGACGGTGACATGCTGGTAGAAATGGTGAAAAAGACCGCTTACCGTGAAGGCTTTGGTAATGAACTGGCCGAAGGATCTTACCGCCTGGCAGAAAAATACGGTCACCCGGAATTGTCGATGACTGCCAAAAAACAGGAACTCCCGGCCTATGATCCCCGTGGTCAGCAGGGTATCGGCCTGGAATACGCTACCTCCAACCGGGGAGGCTGCCATGTCCGGGGCTATATGACTTCCCCTGAGATCCTTGGTATCCCGGAAAAAGTTGATCCAGATACTACAGAGGGCAAACCGGGTTTATTAAAAATATTCCAGGACCTCACAGCGCTTTGCGATTCGTCAGGGATATGCCTGTTTACTACTTTTGCCATCGGTCTTCCTGAAATAGCTCAACAAATCAGAACCGCAACCGGGATTGACCTCAGTGACGAAGAATTCCTCCTGGCTGGAGAACGTATCTGGAACCTGGAACGGCTCTTCAACCTGCAAGCCGGGTTCAGTAAAAAAGATGATACTTTGCCCCCCAGACTCCTGCAAGAGCCTATGAAAGACGGTCCTCACAAAGGCCGGGTGCTTGAGCTGGACAAAATGCTTCCCGAGTATTACAAATTACGGGGTTGGGATGATGAGGGAATTCCAGGAGAAGAAAAGAAATCCCAGCTTGGTTTGGCTTAAAATACCACGAACATCATTTCAGAGGCTGCTTGCCATTTCTCCAGGATGACAAGCAGCCGGCTAAGGAGGCAGGCTGAAAATGGCTGTGGATATAAATCAAATTCAAGAAAAGATTCATGTAATAATTTATGCTTATCCCGGTGAGAAACGCTATATCCTGGCTATGATGCAGGATTTACAGAAGATATGTAACTACTTGCCCCGGGAAGGCCTGGAGCTAATAGCAGAACATACGGGTGTAGCTTTTAGTGAAATATATTCCCTGGCTACCTTTTACAAGGCTTTCAGCCTGGTACCCAGAGGGAAATACAATATCAAGGTTTGTGATGGCACCGCCTGTCATATTAAAGGCTCGGCGGTAATAATCGACCAGGTCTTTAACAGCCTGGGGATAAAACCGGGAGAAACCACCGAGGACGGACTATTTTCACTGGAAACAGTTAATTGCCTGGGAGCCTGTGCAATTGCACCGGTGCTTATGGTTAATGAAAAAATATATCCCAAGGTAAGTTCATCGGGACTTTTGGATATTATCAAGGCTTATGGGGGGCATGTTCATGAAAACGGAAAATCATAAATTCAGGAAAATACTGGTTTGCTGTGGAACAGGCTGCCTGGCCAACGGCAGTATGGATGTTTTTCAGGCCTTAAAAGAGAACCTGGGACCTGATAGCGGGATAGCGGTCGAAACCTATGTCAAGGCTACAGGATGCAATGGCTGGTGTGAACAGGGTCCGCTCGTGAAGATAATGCCTGATGACATCACTTACTGCCATGTTAAGGCCTCTGATGTTAAGGAAGTAATTGAAAAAACCATAAAGAACGGTGAATTGATAAAAAGACTTCTCTATCGTGATCCCCAGAGCAAAAAACGGTTTAAGTCTCATCACGAGATAGATTTTTACAAAAAGCAGCATAAAATTGCCCTGCGCCACATCGGAGAAATTGATCCGGCTTCAATCGGTGATTATCTGTCCTGCGGCGGTTACCAGGCTCTGCAAAAGGCCGTTGGCATGCAGGCAGCAGAAATACTAACCCAGATATTAAATTCGGGCCTGCGGGGACGCGGCGGAGCGGGGTTCTCCACTGGTCTGAAATGGCAAAGCTGTGCCCGGCAGGAGAACTCACCCAAATATGTAATATGTAACGGTGATGAAGGTGACCCCGGGGCTTTTATGGACAGAAGCATAATGGAAGGTGACCCCCACACAGTTATAGAGGGTATGATTATTTGTGCACTGGCCATCGGAGCCGAAAAAGGTTTTATTTATGTACGCGATGAATATGCTCTGGCTATCCAAAACCTGAAGCAGGCACTTGCCGATGCCCGTTCTTTTGGCTATCTGGGCGATGATATCATGGGCCGGGACTTTTTCTTTGATATTGAAATAATACGGGGCGGCGGTGCCTTTGTATGTGGTGAAGAAACTGCCCTTATAGCTTCTATTGAAGGAAATATTGGGGAGCCCCGGGATAAATACGTTTTCCCCACAGAAAAAGGCTTATGGGGGAAGCCCACCGTTATAAACAATGTTGAAACCTGGGCCAATATTCCCGTGATAATCCTTGAAGGGGCTGAAAACTTTGCTTCAATAGGTACAGATCATAGTAAAGGAACCAAGGTCTTTTCCCTGGTAGGTAAAGTGATGAATACCGGTCTGGTGGAAGTTCCCATGGGCACCACCCTGCGTGAAATCATCTATGATATCGGTGGTGGAATTCTAAAAGGCAGGCAGTTCAAAGCCGTACAAACCGGCGGCCCTTCCGGAGGCTGCATACCTGCTGAACTCCTCGACCTGCCGGTTGATTTTGAATCCCTTGCTGCTGCCGGGTCCATGATGGGTTCGGGGGGCCTGATCGTTATGGACGACCGCACCTGTATGGTTGAGGTTGCCCGCTATTACCTGAATTTCCTGGCAGGAGAATCCTGTGGAAAATGTGTTCCCTGCCGTGAAGGCATCAGGCGTATGCTGGAAATACTCACCCGTATATGTGAGGGCCAGGGAAAAGAAGGAGACCTGGAGCTTCTGGAAGAACTGGGAGAAACCCTGCAAATTGCTTCTCTGTGTGCCCTGGGTAAAACCGCTCCTAATCCCGTATTGTCAACTATCAGGTATTTTCGTGATGAATACCTGGCCCATATCAGGGAGCACAGGTGTCCGGCCGGGGTATGCAGAAAACTCACCGAGTTTTATATAGACCCTGAGCTATGTAATGGATGCGGTTTATGTAAAAAGAATTGCCCGGTAAATGCCATTAGCGGTGAAAAAAAAGAACCCCATGTTATTTCTCAGGAGCTTTGTATCAGGTGTGGCGATTGTATCAATAACTGTCCTTTTCTCGCGGTAAAGGTTAAATAGGAGGAGTGGAAAATGCAGATTATAATAGACGGGAAAAAAATCGATGCTGTTTATGGGGATACTATCCTGGAGACATGCCGGAAAGCAGATATCTATATCCCTACCCTCTGCTATCACGAAGCCTTTGGAGGGCAGGGTCGCTGTCGCCTGTGTATGGTAGAACTGGAAAAAGAGGGACAGAAGAAAATGGTCGCTGCCTGTACCTACCCCATAACAGAAAAAATAGAGGTGAGGACTTCCACCCCTCTTATAAAAAAGACCAGACGCAATATAATAATGTTGCTGTACAAACGTGCCCCCAACAGCCTCTTATTGCAAAAGCTTTTCCGCGAATATGAGTGCCAGGATAATTCACTAAAGGAAGACCCGGCAGAGCGTTGTATCCTCTGCAATCTGTGTGTGCAAGCCTGTCAGGAAATAGGCAGCAATGCCATTTCCCTGATAATGAGAGGTACAGACAAAAGAGTAGCCAGTCCTTATGACGAAGCCTCAGAAGCCTGTACCGGCTGTGGCGCCTGTGCTCTGATCTGTCCCACTGCTGCCATAGAAATGGTGGAGGAAGGCAATAAACGGACTATTTGGAACAAGACTTTTGAACTCCTGGCCTGTGAACGCTGCGGCAAACTCTATACTACAAAAGAGCAATGGGAATTTACAGCGAAGAAAAACAACGCCTGCGCAAGTGATAGACAACTATGTGAAAGCTGCCGCAAAAAGGCTGTGGCTGAAAAGATCAAGGCTTACCAGGCAGCTGAGCATTAATAAAGCTGTAAAATCTGTTCGCTTATCTGCACCAGGAACGTTTTAAGAGCAAAGAAATTTTTTATTTTCCTTCACATCCTTGCAAATCATTGCATTATGTTATTATAGTAGAAACACAAAGTGGAAAAGGAAGAATTCATTTTGCAGACAACAGCCATTAAATTCCCTTCCCTGTCTAAAGCAGAGATACAAAACATAGAAAAAGTGGCTCAATTTGTTTCCTGGTTCCTGGAAAACGATCCTGTGCTCAAATACTTCATAGATGAAAGCGCATATTCGATTTTCAACGAAGGCTTCCGACCGTTAGGCCAAGATCCCCCGGGAAAAACCCAGGAAGCAGCGGATGATTTTGAAAATCTGCAAAATTGGTTTGTTGAGCAAATTTTCAGGGATTTGAATGCTCTTGTCCATGCAAGCTCAACCGAATTCGAAAGCTTTATCGATCAATTGGATGGTATCTCTGTAGATGCCTTGCTGCAAGCCGGGGAAATTGCTATAAGATACAAGATTCTTCCCAGGAACTATTTGCGTAAAAGTGAAATCAGCAAAATATGCAGTAAAGACGAACAGGACAGATTTAAAATTAACCTGCTCACTGACAGAGTATTGGAAGCAGAAGTCAGAATTCTGGCCCAGCTCTTTCAGCAGTTCCATGGAAAATCATACTGTGTCAAAACTTAAACTGAAGACTGATATAGCAGCTCTAATTTAGTCTTTTTGAGGAATCATAAGCGAGATTATTCTCTTGAACCTCTTATACTTTTATGATAAAATAATTCTTGCTGAAGAAAAGCAAACAAAGGGGAGTAGCTCAATTGGCAGAGCATCGGTCTCCAAAACCGAGGGTCGCAGGTTCGAGCCCTGTCTCCCCTGCCACTAAGAACACAGTAAAGCCGGAGTTTTTAAGCTCCGGCTTTTTTTGCGTCATGGAGACATTTTTCTGTAGCAGCTACTCATGAAAACTTCCGTTGCATCTCTTGAAAGCCACTCCAGGGAATCTTTTGATCATGCTGTAGTCTTCCCCACTGCTTGCAACCGTGCCCTGATTTCCTGATAGTTGGCCTCCAAATTATTCCAAAAACACTTTCTAGTTTCAAAGCAGTTTCTTGGGTTATAGGAGCTTTACCTTTAATAATCTCATTAATCGTTTTTGTTGTTAAGCCAGTTCGCTTTGCCAAGTCCACCTGAGTCATAGCAAGTGAATCTAAAAATTCCTGTAGAGTCTCCCCAGGAGGAATGGCAATATCAGGACTGAAACCAACTTTTCGCTGCTTAGTCGTCATGATAATTAGTCACCTCCAGTATCTTTATACATTTAACCTGTGAGGCATCAATATTTCCAAGCGATTCACCAGATTCTGATATTGCCTGAAAGGTAAGGCGGGAAAGGATGCCCCACGTCAACGGCATATATACCTCGCTTATGAAGTTCTAACAGATGACATCTGGTCGGAGGGGCATGGTTCAAATCGGCGATACAATCAGCACTTTGCATCTCATTGAGCCGCTTGATTATAGCCCGAGCCTTTTTTTCACCCCATTTTTTCCTGGCTAAATCGTAGCTTTCGCAGGTTTTCTTGAGTTTGGCAGTTTTAAATTCGATTTCCATGAAATCCTCTATTAAAATTGATGGAGTAAAATTATTACATCTACCAAACTCATTATACAATATTATTGCAATAAGAAATAAACCAAGTTATTGTTTCGCCGTTCCTAAACATTTTCAATAAAGCCACTAAAATCATCAATTTCCTTGAACGTTACCGTATTGCCCAATGCCTCAAAATGCTTGTGCCCGCAATCGATTTTTGCACTTTCTGTTGGACGTAGCGCTTCACTGTGTATATTGGCCTTTGTTTCGAGCACAAAATAAAGCTTTTGCCGTCCATCCTTTTCAATTAACAACGCCCAGTCAGGATTATAGTTACCCAGGGGGGTCGGGATTTTGAACCAGTCAGGTAGCTTCGCATATAGCTTAATACTCTGATTGTTTTCAAACTTCTGTGCAAAGCCAGCCTCGTTGTCGGAATCATAAATAACGTATTCGTAAACAGATTTGGTGCTTTCAATCATATTTTTGGAAAGATAGCCAAAAAGCTCGGTACTCTCAAACAGCTCCTGGGCATAGTATTCTTCCTCACCAATTTTGGTATATTTGATCCCATCAACGATTGATAGTCGCATTTTTGCAGATATCATCCGGGCTGTTTCATCCATATATTTTTGCGGGTTTTTCTTAAACAGATGCAATGTTTGGCTCCGTTTTAGAATCTCAACAATGCTTCGACGCGTTAGATTAGTTTCATTCTGCAAAAAGGATATTATATCCGGTAATGTTTCGCTCATATTTGTTGCCAAAACAGTTGTGCGATCTTTTTCGGTCGTCTCAATACCTCCAGCAGCTATATCAAGAGCGGCTTTAGTATAAACAAGCTTGGATGTTTCAACCTTCAGATTCTGACGCATTTCCGTGCAACACTTTTCAATTAATTCTTCACTATCAAAATCAACCGAATAGGTAGTTTTATATTTGATTTTTTCCCACAGAATTTTAAAATCATCGCTTAAAAATACCTGTTTATTAAGCTTAACTTTCTTTTTATCAGCATTATTCTTTATATTTAGATTACCACTGACTTTCTGGGACAAGGCAACAATTTTGTTTCTGTTTGCTTCATACTCCTGAGGAAGCTCAAGTGTATTGTTCTTCAAAGCAGTTTTTAACTTGTCCGAGACGTTGCCATTACCGTCTATATAGCCTTTTTGCTCATAGAAAAAGAATAATTTCTCCGAGGCTCGCTGCCCCAAATAAGCGGTACTACCATCCTCATGGGTAACAGAAATATTAGCAAAAGAATGCGTTTCGAGCACCCCAAACTTAATACCCTCTTCTTTCTCTATTTCCGATTGCAATGCTTTGGCAAAGCTCTCATAGCTTTCGTTAGCCATGACAGTGAGTGTGTTTACCTCAAAACCATGCAAGCGCTCACCATCCTGGTTGACACATAAACGGAGTCCCCGCCCGATTTCCTGACGTTTTTTTACCTCGGATTTACTTTCATTCAGAGTACATATTTGAAAAACATTCGGATTATCCCAACCTTCACGCAAAGCAGAATGAGAAAAGATAAACCTCAACCTGCTGTCAAAGCTCAAAAGCCTTTCCTTGTCACGCATGATCAAACTGTATGCATCATCATCGGCGTTAGTATTGCCGCTAGTATCCTTTAATTTTCCCTTTTTATCCTGCGAAAAATATCCGTCATGCACCCCATCAGGAACAGTATCAACATCAATGTCTTTAAAAAGCGTATTATATTTTGGTCTGGTGACTAAATCCTTGTATTCTTCTTCAAACATTACAGCATATTTACCCTTTTGTGGATTTCCCTCCTCATCATAATATCGGTAATGGGCAACCCTATCTATAAAGAATAAACTGAGGATCTTTATGCCCTTTTTATTAAGTTGTAGTTCCTTATCCAGATGCTCTTCTATCGTCTTTCTTATCTGCTGCCGCTTAATAGCCGAATCATCAATATCTCCAACCGGTAAACCTATTCGCAGTATTTCTGAATTGCTGGTGAAATCAACATATTCATTACCCGTTTCGCAGTATATTTCATTTATGATATATCCCTCATAAATCTCACGTCCTCCAGACTTATCGGATAAATCATCTCCACGCCTTACGGTTACAGATTTACGCTGCACCTTACCGTTTTTATGTACATCCATTTCTATTCTGGCAGTTATGGGTGACTTTTTGTTATTCACAGATAACAGTTTTAAATAAGCCTTGTTGTGATAATCCTTTGACTCCAAACCCGCTACCTCAATCTGTTTAACCAGGCCAAGCTCATATGCATCAACCGAATCAAGCTTGTATACTAGATTATGCTTATTTACATGAGTAGCTGAGTAACGTAGAGTACACAGGGGATTAAGTGATTTGATTGCTTCCTTGGATTTAGGGGTAGTATCTACTGATTGAGGTTCATCAATTATAACAAATGGTCTTGTTTCGCTTATGAGCTCAATTGGTTTCATGCCATTCAACTTATCATTAAAACGGTGAATGATATTGGCTTTACTTTCCCTTTCAATGTCTATAAAGCTTCTACGAAAAGCATCAATATTGATAACCATAATTTCAATGTTGTCACTGACCGCAAAATTACGTACCTGCTCCAGCTTATCGCTGCTATAAATGAAGAATTCATAAATTTGGTTGTCATAAAGCCCTTTAAAATGTTCTTTAGTGATTTGCAAGGACTTATAAACGCCCTCTTTTATCGGCTTAGAAGGCACCACAATAATAAACTTCGAAAAACCGTAGTTTTTGTTCAGCTCCAGAATCGTACGTAGATAAACGTAGGTTTTCCCGGTACCAGTTTCCATTTCAACATCAAAATCATATTGGCCTGCTTTTAGGCTTTTCGTCTGGGCTATGCCGTTTCTAAGCTGCACCGCATTGAGGTTATTCAGTATGTCTTCCTCATCAAGCTCCAAACGATTTCCAATCCCATGATTGGTATCAAATATCCCTATTTGTCTGCCCCATGTCGTTACTGTGAAATTTGACTGCATTGGCGTTTGACCTTTAAACAGATCTACAACAGCAGCCACGGCTTGCTTTTGATATATCAAATCCTTATCGAATTGAAGTTTCATTTTTTAATCATCCATTCCATTAGCTGTAGGGGCAATTCGTGAATCACCCCTACAGCGTCTAATTATACAATTATTCGTTCAAAATTATTATGGACCATTTTTCCAGTCATTCCATAACGATTCGAATTTGCTTTCTTCTAAAGTTGTCCGATATTTTCGGACAACTATTATAAATACAAACGTTGAATCAAGCGCAGAGCATAATCAAATCTGTTTTCAAAATGTGCCATTTTGTCCTGGTGTCATTAGCTATTCGTATATGGTTGTCCAGTTTTTCCTTCCTTCAAGTATTTCCCACAACAATTTACATTCACTACCTTTTAGTGGTGATTTTTTACGCAGTGCCTTACCCCAATGACTATCATCTAACCCATTTAGCCAATCTGATGCATTCCTGACAGATACCCCTTCTTGGCTTTGCCATTGTTTTGCTAATCCCTCAGCAGCTAAACGCGGTACATTTAGCATTCTCAGAGCTATGGCCTCTTTCGATCGAACACCATGGTATATCATTGCAGGTATAAGATCAGCTGTTTCCCAATCTACTCTTTCATCGCCAGCTAATGAGACCTTCTGTATACCTCTGATTCCCCACGGAATTAGATTCGATATTTTACTATAGATGTGCTGAATGCACTTAACAACATCACCGCCGTATTCATCGTGTGCAATTTCATATAATGGCGCACCATTAACCCAACGTGAAGTAATTCGTGCAATACGTTCAGGATCAAAAGATCCTTGCTCTTCAGAACCCAAACGTATCTCAGGTATTTTACTCATAGTCAAAATTGCGCTAACAAGAGTATCACTTACCCCTGTTTCGGAAAAAAGGATATCCGGATTCCAATCTGTTTCTCGATACTTATCTTCATATTTCCAATTTCGCATAATAATATCAACTGAAGGACTGCTGAACCCAGTTCCATCAGCCAGCTTGGCAAACCCTTGCAGTGCCTTGCCTTTGCTTGCCTCAAGCTGATCTAAGTATATCCTGGTAATTCTAATTAAATCTTCGGCAAACTTAGGATCTTCAGAGCGAGCTTGTTCATATACAAAACTAGCCCTTAGTATTCCTTCCACATCGTTCCTAACCTTGTTTAAACTCGTACTGGCAAGTGCATGAACAATGTACTGCAGGAATGCGGATGCAGATTTTACTTCATCCAACAAATATGAATTAAATGAAATATTGGTTTGACCTTTGAGCCCGGTCAATAATCCCATTAAAGCACTTGTTATTTCGAAATTATCATTAGATAAATAATTCTGTATTCTGCTTTTTTGCTCTTTGTTGGTATTTACAAAGGTAACAATCCCCAAAGAATCCTCAAACGTTCGACCGACGCGTCCGGCTATATTCCAAAATTCCCAGGATTCAAGGTCTTCTACTACCCAACGACCAAGCTTAAGTATTTTCCGAAAATGATCTTCAATTATAGCAACTGATAGCGGAAAATTAACACCTTGCGCCAGAGTAGTTGTTGCGCAAAGGATTTTTATTTCACGGTCTTCGACCAATCTCTCAATAAAATAACGTGCTTCAGGGGAAAGTCCTGCATGATGGTAAGCAACTCCCTTTTTTAGCATTTCTATCAATGGAATTCCCTTACCCATTTCTGCTTCAAGATATCGGCATACTATATCTACCGATTTTGGTAAAGATCGGTCGGGTAATTGAGATGTCAGCCATTGAGCACGCTTCTCTGCTTTTGGACGACTTGACGCCAGTAGTAAAACTCCACCATTTCGTGCTTTTTCCCAGCTTAATGCTAATCTAAGAGCCAATTGCTCTTTAGTTGTGATGTCCTTTTCTTTAATGGAATACAAACCCAAGTCTATTGGCTCTCCAGCAGGATAATCAGAATGTACTGATTCGAGAGTTTCAAAAACTATACCCCGAAGAGGTTTATTTCTAAGCTTTTTACCAGGCTTAACTGTACCCACAATACGATCATTAGGCTTCCAATCGATTACAATGGGATTCCCTTTTTCTTCTCCAAGCCAATAAGATACATCTAATGCATTTTCAGCAAAAGGAGTAAGCAAAAGGTATCGAGTTACCGGTCTTTCTCTGCGAAGTGTAGCTAACAATAACTCTAACGTGGCACCTCTGCCCTTATCGTTTATATTATGAGCCTCATCAACCACCACAAGTGATAAATTGCGAATTGCTTCATGATCCACTTTCACCAAGAGATCCATTTTTTCTGGCGTGGTTATCAATACATGGAAGTTTTCGTTGAGCAATTCATCCTCTATAGGATCAAGATCAAAAACAGGTGTTGCAATTCTTATTGTAAGATACTTACCCAAATGTCTTTTTAACGTCAGATTGACCTGGGAGACCAAGGCTCTAGTTGGAGCCAAATATACAATACGGCTATCAGGATCATTATGATATGCCTCTAAAATAGCCAGTTCAGCCAGCAAGGTTTTGCCAGCACTTGTTGGCATACTAATTACAGTAGCTGACTTAGTGGGATCTAATAAACTTTGGTTCAGTGCTTCGCGTTGCGAATACCATAACTCCATAACGGGTTGCTTATCGTCCTGGGATAGGTCAAGTAGAAACTTCTTCGTTCGTGATGGCATGACAACAGAAAAAATACTAGACTCAACCAGTGCTTTGCAGCCCTCCCCTAATCTATTTGCAAATATGCGTAATTGGGGATTATAGCCTCCACCTAACGTATCTCGTGCATTTTGGACGTACCTGTCAATTTCTCCTTTGAGCCCTTTGGCAGAAAATGTTCCCGATGTCTTCTTGGCGAACTCTCCACATAAATACTGGCCGGTTAGTTCAACAGTTCTAGCCAGATTGTATAGTGCAATGATAGTAACTACTTTTTGCTGTAATTCAACTTGGTTGTCATTTGATGATAAATATTGTTTTTCTACTTTTAACTGCAATTTATGTAAACTATCAATAATTGTTAAAGCTTGTAACAAGTCATTATAACCACTGTTCTTGCGAACAAGTAGAAGAAATGCTCGTATTATTTCCAAATACAAATATTTATCCCAATCAATTGTGTTAAGCTCTTCCCTTGGCCTATCTAAATTGTAACTTTGAAGTTCATACCTTATTTCTGGTTGTCGATTTGCTGACAATCCATCAAAAACCTGGACAGCTAGATTTTCCAAATCATTTTGCTCTGATAACACTAGACTTCTGCGTATTCTAAACGCTGGCCAGATTAAACTTTTCCATGATTTCCTTGATATCTCTTGTCTTTTATAATACCGAGACATCAAGTCGAAGCCAATTGTTTCCAATCCTGTTGCTGCTGTTTTAAGATCATTAAAGTTTGAAATAGCTGGTTCCTCAAAATTAAAATCATTAGCAAATTGTCTGCGCAAAAAATAAACCTTGGCAGCATTAACGTCATCGTTTGTTACGTTATTCAGAATATTAATTTGTTCTTCAATATCTTCAGGAATGTATATTGGCATTAATATTCTCCCCTAAGACAATCTCAAGAGACCGCCGCATTTTTCACAGAATCAAACAATTTATCGAATGTGCAGTTACATTCTAAAGCATAATAATATACTGTAGAAGGTATTTTAGCATCTTCAAATTTTTTGCTTGCTTTCATAAATGGAAACCAATCTTTATTATCCCACAGATTAATGGGTCGAACCAGAACTGGAACTGCCCATACATCTTCTTTATTGTTAAATTTCCCATTTAATAGGGCAGTTAAAAAGCCATTAATTACATCTTTGTGTTCGTCGCCTGATTCATCATGTATATATTCCAATTCATTTATTAGTCTTCCAAGATCATTACTATCGAGAGTTTTATTAAGTAATTGTTTAAGGTGATCGCGAACTGTACCGGCAGGATGCTGTGACTCAACTGATGCCATAACCTCCATTATTAATAATATGTGCCCCGCCGGGGTTTTAATATAACCAATGAGATCTATACCTTTATGTTGATTGCCTCTTAGTTCTTTATGAAAAATTCTTGGGTAAGGAAATATCACATTTTCATGCTGTTCTCTGATTAATCTAAGCGATAAGATCTCCGTAATATCCGTGATATATGGATTTTTGGTAATATTCTTATCATTAGGAGGTGTTTTAGGCAGACGATTCTTACCTAGTTCATTTAGAAGTGGCTTTATTTGAGAAGGGGAAAACCCTGTATCAGAAAAAGAACGGTAAACGGCCATATTCATTCGCCAAGCTTCAATACATTGCTCGGCTATTTCTCGCAAAATAACTTCATCGGGATTATGGTTAAATGCAATAAATTTATGTGGAAGTAACGAAGTATTATTTTCTAATAAAGAAAACTCTTTTTTTACAACCATTTCCTTTACCCCTTATCTATGAATATATTGGAACTAATTACCTATAAATTCTGCAAAAATTCATATTATCCTTCCCTTTTTCACGCACTTACTCATAAACCAATTCGGTATTACCAAATAGTTGCAACTTATACCGTTACAAACTCATCAATACCAGACTGCCTGAGATTTTCTTTTATGTTGGTTTTGGCAGCATCATTTATAAAGCCATTGTCTTTGAATACAACCCTCATCGTTTCAGGGGTAAGCTCATTTTTGAGCTTGACTATATCCTGGGCCAGGGGCGTTGTAATGTCATTATCAAGGCAAATGACTAGCGCGCCAAAACCTATGGAATAGACTTTTTTCCCGCTAAAATCATATTCCTCCACGGGAAAGGTAAGGTCGATCCCATATTTGAGCATGATCTCATAAACCACGTCCAGCTCGCTGCGTCCGTCAACGTAGTTGGAAACCATCCCCTCCAGGCTTGCTTCTAAATTGTCGTAATCGGGATTCCATTTTTTGAGGTTGGAGCTATCAAGTTTGAATACCTTGAAGCCAATATCAAGGCTTTCAGGATCAGTAGTTTGTCCATCATCTAACATAGTTTGCTGCGCGCTTTGCTTCTCGACAAGCTCGGCTTTAATTTTGTCTCCAGCCCTACGGATACGTTCTTTGCCTATTTCGCAGATGTTTTTATATCCGGCCTTTGCCGCTTCTGTTTCTTCTCCACAGGCTTCAGGTAATTGAATCATTATGAATTTGCGGTTGCCGCTGTCTTCTGCGTTTAACTGCATGACCGCATGAGCAGTTGAGCTAGATCCAGCAAAACCGTCCAGAATTATATCATTTTCACTAACACACAAATTAATTAATCTACCCAGTACTTCGTGATCTTTGGGATTTGTAAATACTTTTGGTTGAGATAATAAACTTGTTACAACACCGGATGCAGCACGGCCATCTTTATATATAACAGAACGTGGTCTCTTTGTTTCATGATCTTTTAAATAAGTTTTTCTACATGGCACAGTTTTTTCATCTATACCAAAATGAATAATTCCTTCTTCTATCTTTTTTATCATTACTTTTTCAGGATAGACCCATCCACGAGATGGTTCCTTACATATTTTACCTGTAATGGGATGGATTACATCATATCTATATTGTCCAAAACGTGGACCTGATAAATTATCCGGAAAGTATATCCCTCTTTCATCTACCCAACTATAATGTGAATGTTCTTTGGATGGATGTTCTTTTGGTAATGAAGAATACCACGATTTTAAAGCTTGTGTTTGTTTTTGATAGTTATTAGGATTTTCAATTTTTATTCTGTCGAAGGCCTCATAGATATCTTTTATTCCTTCTTTAGGTTCTTCCCAGCGTCCACCATTAAATGCTAGATCATATCTTTTTTTTGACAAGATTAGAATATACTCATGACTTATTGCGAAAAATTGTTCATCATTTTTTGAGCCACCCTGCCATACTATGTCAGCAATCCAGTTATCTTCACCAAAAATCTCAAATAAAATAAATCTTAAATTTGATAGTTCATGCTCGTCTATCGACACAAAAATTACTCCATCATCGCTTAGCAAATTCCTCGCTAATCTCAATCTAGGATATATCATATTTAGCCAGTTAGTGTGATATCGTCCACTTGTCTCGCTATTTGTAGATATTCGGCTACCGTCTTCACTTTTTTGCCCAGTAATCCTTAAGTAGTTATCCAAATTATCCTTATAATCATCAGGATATACAAAATCTTTGCCGGTATTATAGGGTGGATCAATATATATCATCTTGATTTTGTTGTGATACGTCTTTTGCAATAGCTTCAATACTTCAAGATTATCGCCCTCTATATAAAGATTCTGAGTTGTATCCCACTCTTTACTTTCTTCTTTACATGGGCGCAGTGTACCCGTAGATGGTGTTTGCGATAATCGTAAAGCTCTACCCTTACCATTCCAGGTAAAGTTATAACGTTCGTTGTCGTTCTCTATGTATTCGCCCAGAACTGCCTGTAGCTTTTCAAAGTCGATTTTGTCCTCCGAAACAATTTCGGGGAACAGGGCTTTTAGTTTCTGCACGTTCTCGGAAACTATGTCCAGGGTTTGACCGTTAAGGGTATTTTCAAGCATATTTATTATTCTCCTCTGCTACTTTTTGGGTACTTTATATCTTGTAGGGGCAATTCATGAATTGCCCCTACGGTTTTAATTTTTAAAATACTGATCCTGGTCCCATTTCAAGGGATTGTTTTGTATGTATTCTCGATGAACCTCTAATTCATTTTCGTTTCTTATTACATGTTCATAATAATTACGCTGCCAAACTTTGGTATCTGGTGTTTGCAATCGTATTTGCTTTGATACATTCATTTTATAATAACCCACCACCTTGGGTAACAACATTTGCCGTCGATTACTTTCTTTTTCTTGGATTCCTTGGTTATCGAGCAATTCATGAATTGCCCCTACGCTGTTTATCTGCAGGATGAAATGAATATGATTGGGCATTACAACAAAACAATCCATGTTTACGCTCTCAAAATGAGATGATATATCAAGCAGGTACTTTTGAGCTATCATACCATGTTGATTAAGCTTATTTTCTGTATTGATTATACTGCCAAAAATACATGCTCGATCATAGGTACATATCGTTACAAAATAATACCCTGGCAGGGAATAATCATAATCTTTCAAACGCAAGGATTTACGGGGTCCCATTTCTCATACCAACCCTCCCAACAACTCTTTCCTGCCCGACTCAAGCTTCTTAATCTCAATATTCATCTCCACCCTGCGGTTTAGCTGAGATTCCTTTTTAATACCTACCCGTAACTTTTCAATTTCCTGATCAATTCCTGCGATCTTATCATAAATAACCTTTACGTCATCGGCATCTTTTCCCTCAATATATCCATCGGTCAGTTTGGAAGCATTATAGGTTATCAGCCGATCTACAATATCGCTATAAAGGCGATAGTAATTCACATGGGAGAGGTTTTGAAGCTGCAGGCTTTGCAACAGCATTTTATCCTTGTCCGTCAGTTTGTCCAGATTAACCCAGTCGGTAAATATAAATTCCTCTATGGTATTCCGGCTTTGATCGGCCAGGCTTATACGCTGATGGGCAGCCCAAAGCTGGATTTTATTATCAAGCGAAAACACTAATAACATAGGATAGGGAATGGTTCGCATGATAATTTTAGCTATTCGCTTTATTTTCCCATCACTATGCAACCTTACTTCAATTATCTCCATTTCGGTGTATTCCCGCTGTTCGTCGTGGTAGGGCATAATATTGATGGTATCGGGTTTAAAGCAGAAGGTCCAGATAATTTTGTCAATCTGCTCGGTGAATAGCTCCTTATCCGTTTTGTTCAAATCACCACTGTCATAAAACAGCTTTTTGAAAACCGTATTCCCAACGTGACAGGATTTGGGGATATTCAAATCCCGATAAAAGTCACTCATCTTCTCACCGCCTTCTGTAGTTAAGAGTTAAGAATTAAAAGTTAAGAGTTAAAAGTTGATACTACTGCAAAAAGTCCTTTTCAGTCTCAAAAGTGGTCGATTATACCCTATTTCCGTCAAAATAATGTCCCAAGGAGGGCTAAAAACGCTCATTTTCCCTTCTGTGTGGAGTTATAAATCTGGTAGAAGGGCTTTGGGCAGTAACATCAAAGTTAAGAATTAAGATTTGATTTTGTGGTTTTTACTATGGCATGTAATAGTTTTTTGATTTCAATGCAATCATTGTTTATGCTTTCGTTTTCTTTTTCGTTTATATATTCAGTCTTAAATAATAGTTCAATCCAATACTCTGATTCGGCTACTTCCTTAAGTGCTATGTTCATTTTGGATAAAAAATCTTTCTTACTCTGCGCAAAATTAGCTTCACGAACATTGGCGCCTATGCTGGTACCACTTCTAAGCAATTGCTTGGATAAAACAAACTCCCTCTTCTCTTCATTCAGATATTTATAAAGTTTAATTATCCGAATAGCAAACGCTGTGCTCTTATCATAAACCACCCGATCCCCCACATTCATTCCCCCAACTCTTAACTCTTAACTCTTCACTCTTAATTATCAAAAAGCTTATCAGTTCAAACTCTTCAATGCCTGAGAATGAGCTCTTTTGCAGTGTTGTCCCGCCCTTTGAAAAGAGACTGGCAACCCCTATCTCTTCTTTCTTACCGATTATATTTTCGATGGCTGCTTCCAGCAGATCTGAATATTTCTTCATATTCCTGCCTTCATTGGTTTCCATATTAAAAGCTTCCACCAGGTTACCCACTACTATTTTTGAACCAGAGCAGAGTTTTTTGTAGAAGTCTAACTGCTTTTTAACGTGCAAATAACTGTAGCTGACTTCGCCATCGTCAGCGACATATACCATAAAATAAGGAAACAGCGCATTTTGTTCCCGGGTTTGTTCATAACCCTTAATCTGTTTCAAGGTGAATATCACACCAGGCTTGATGACGTCTCTTAGTGTATCATCAGGAGTGGTAATGGCATACATCCCATTGGGAGTTTGTTCGAGCTCTTTACGGCTGTGCTTCATATATTCCATCAAATCGATTTTAAAATCGTTAAAGGTAAGATCGGTTATAGATATGCCACCTGCAATATCTTCCAGATCCACAACCTCATCCTGGAGTTTGACCAGCTGTTTCTTACGATATTCCAAATCATTCATCTCTTTACTTTCGTCAAACTCAATAATGTTTTCTTCACCTGTGGCCGATATATCAAGCACAACCATTCTGCCCTTCACCCGGTTCTCCAGATTGATGTATTCATCCAGTTCCATATTGGGCCAGAAATTAACCAGTTGTACTTCATCATTTGTCGAACCAATTCGGTCAATACGTCCAAAACGCTGGATGATCCTCACCGGATTCCAATGGATATCGTAGTTGATTACAAAATCACAGTCCTGGAGGTTCTGGCCTTCGGAAATACAGTCTGTTCCAATGAGAATGTCTATTTCTTCCTTCATTTCCGGGTAGATTTTAGCCCTTTCCTTGGAACGTGGAGAAAAACTTGTTAGTATGGAGTTTAGATCTTTCCTCCGTAGTGATCTTAGTGTGCTTCGGTTTATGTCTGACCCTGTAACCATAGCAACATGCATAGCAAATTCAGCTTTTATCCAGTCAGCGAGATTATCATATAGATAGTTAGCAGTATCCGCAAAAGCAGTAAAAATAAGCAACTTATTATTATCACCATTGATCGGATGCTTGATCTTCTTCTGAATAATTTCCTTGAGTATCTCTAGCTTAGCATCACGAGAAGGTGATACCTTTTTCGCTTCAGCCAGCAGTCGTTCTAGCTTTTCTTTATCAGCCCTCAAATCCTGTTCCCATTTAATCAGATCCATATCCTGCAGCATGACTTTAACTTTGTTGCCGAACATTAAATCATCATATTGGTTTTCGTTCTCAAAGTCTATCTCGGCAATATCCAGGTCCGGATCATAGTCAAACCGCTTTTCCTTAATCTTTTCAATAGCATTATCAACCTGCGAAAGGATTTTAGATACGGTCAGCGCAAAGGAATGTATGGAGCTTTCCATACGTTTTAATAGATTAACCCGCATCAGGTTTACCAACTGGTTTTCGCGATCTGTTTGTCTAAATACTGATTGGCCACTGGCAACGCTCATATCATATTTTTTGCTATAATCTTCTCTATGCTCAGGCAGTATATAAGCAAGGGGAGAATAAACCGCCATTTGCAGATTTTTAATACTCTTGTTTACCTTTATAAGGGCAGGAAACTCCTGCTGTAGGTCAATGTCTGCATAAATATTTTGAGGTTTTCTTCTAGTTGGAAATTTACCTATTTCCTCCATGTTATAGTATTTCTGGACATGTTTTCTAGAACGTGCGATTGTTATCGTGTCAAGAAGTTTAAAATAATCCACATCCATCAGTTCCACAAACGATTCGGTGGTACGCTCTTCATCCGGGAACTTTGACCATTTGTTAAATACTCCCTGAGCCTTACGCAGAACCTGTTCAATGCTGTTAAGCCCTAAATCAGCAAAGGCTTTGTCCTTACCCTCAGTGATGAAAGAAATCTGGTTTTTTATATCATTCATACGATTGTTTACAGGTGTCGCAGACAGCATTAAAACTTTGGTCTTAACGCCGGATTTAATAATATCATTCATTAACCGTTGATAACGCGTAACTCTATTTTTCGCTGCCTGATTGTTCCTGAAATTATGGGATTCATCGATTACCACCATATCATAGTTCTGCCAGTTTATCGTTTCCAGATTGATATCGCCGGATTTACCAGTATACCTGGTAAGATCGGTATGGTTTAGAACATCGTAACGGAAGCGATCTTTCTCGAATATATTCAGTTTGTCGTTGCGGGTATAGATGGTCCAATTCTCTCGCAGTTTTTTAGGCACCAATACCAGCACCCGGTCATTTCTTGACTCATAGTATTTTATCACCGCCAGGGCGGTAAAGGTTTTACCTAGTCCTACACTATCCGCAATAATGCAGCCGTTGTACTTTTCAATCTTATCAATAGCCCCCATGACGCCGTCTTTTTGGAATCTATACAGCTTGTTCCAGACAATCGAATCCTTAAAGCCTGTACCACTTCTGACAATTCGTTCTTCCGTTAGCTCATCTAGATAGTCGTTGAAGATATTGTAGAGCGTTACGAAATAGATAAACTCTGGCGTATTCTCCTTATAGAGTATCTGCATTTGATCCAGTACTTTTTGTTTGACATCTTCTACAGCCGTTTCATCACCCCAAAGCTCGTCAAACATTTTCAAAAAGTGCAGGGTAAAATCTTTCCCATAAATGCACATATTACTGTCAATACGATTAGAATTGCTTATACCCAGTCCATCAGTTGTAAAGTCAACGGTACCGTTTATGGAAACATTGTCATCAGAATTTTCTATATAAATAAGTCGAGGTTGTGCAGGGTTGGGCTGTTTAAGGGATTTAATTTCAACCTTTTCTTTTAGCCATTCTGCACACTCTCTTGCTATGTGGGATTGTTTAAGCTCATTGCGAAGTTTTATTTCAAATTCGTTTCCCGAAATGTTTTTTTCATTTTTTGCAATATAGTACTCTCTGATCAGTTCCCTGTCCTTTTTTACAAAGGTAGGTTCGGTAAAGATAAAGCGCATTTTATCAATTCTTGATAGCTCTTTTTTCAGTTCATTAAAAGCATATATAGTAAAATAGGCCGAAATAACAGAAAGCTTAGATCCTTTGCAAAGGTTTTCTCTTAGCTCGTCACTCACCTTACCATTTCCTTTGTTATCAAGCATCTTCGGTGGTTTCATCATCATTACTGCCTCATTTTATTTAATATTTTTGCATAACTGTTTTTGCGGCCATTATTTTTTATGCATTATTAAGCAATAGACTGAACATAGCCAAGTTCTAATATGCCGTCAATTCTACTTCACTCGCAATAAATCTGGATTCTCGTACCCAATATTTCTGTGTAGCGTAACTATCATTATTTCTTTTCAAAAAAGCATTATTACAAAACTATCTGCTATGTTAAAACCGTATCATCCCTTAGTACTCACTCCTGATTTACTTTTCCCACTGAATAATTCCTATTAATTCGCCAGATAATTATGGGAACTCCTCCAAGTAATTAATATTTGATACTAATATTTCTTCCCTTTTCACATTTCCACATTGTTTCTGCAATAAGCATAAAAAAATCAACTATATTAAACAATTCCATACAATAATATGTAAATCCTCCTAAAACAACCTGATAAATACCATCTGTTTCCTTATCCTGATTTTTTCAAAAAAGTAACCTATTACTCAAAGCCCCGGTGCAAAATTGCCTGAGGTGCAATTATTAACCGAGGGTTGGGGATTCAATTCCTCTCTCCCCTGCCACTAGGAACACAGTAAAGCCGGAGTTTTTTAAGCTCCGGCTTTTTTAATTGATTATTTGAAATAAGAGATCATAGGGGACATTTTATTTCTATTTACTTTTTGGAAGAATAAATCCTGATTATCAGCTTTGTCCACAGGTATTAGAAAAATCGAGGATTACTTTTCCACCTTCTCCAGTTCTTCAGTTTTATCCTCGTCCAGCCTGAGTTTGCCAAATTCACTATCTTCAGATAAAGTCATTTGAAAAGAAGGGGTCTGATCCACGAGAATTGTAGCGTTTTTGATCCTGGATTCCAATAGATGCCCGCCCATTGTTTCATCTTCGCTGATGAAGTGGAGGTGATAGCCAGGCACGTTTATGCCGTTGACAAAGGCGGGACACCAGAATCCTACCAGGGTTCCTTTTACGTTTTCAAACTCAAAAGTCGGTTGGTTTTTGGTTACTTCCGCAAGCGGTGGATATGGTTTTTGCTGCGGGGGAACAGATCTTACCTTTACGTAGGGAAAATCACCGGTTATTTTGAAGGCATAGAATAGATTGGAATTTTCAATCAGGCCATCCAGTGTTTTTTGCAGGCTTTCATAATCAGCAAATTCAGCATTCTCAACTCGTTCATCCTCATCAAAAAAAGTCACCGCAGCAAATGGGGTCTTCTGCAGGTCATCAACTTTCTCCACGCTACCATCGTACCTGGCTTTATAAGTATTACCATCCAATACAATCATCTCTCCATCAAGTGTGGCAAACGTACCAATACCCAAATCCCCCCGGTCTTGCAGTTCAGCAATCGACACCTGCCCATCATAGGCACCGTCCAACAAGGCATTGATAGTGGATACTTGATATAAGACCTCGTTATCCACAGTATTCTGGGCTTCATCTACATTACATCCACTTACTGGCATACATAATATAAGCAAACTCAAAATAACGGAAAACCTTTTCACATAAGCACTCCTCTCTCAATATCAACCTCAAAATACTTGCTGCACCTTCTCTTTTAAAAGCGCAACAGTCCTCAGAATTTCCGGTGAATACGCTCTTATTGATATTTATTTCTTGTATTTTTAGGCCTATTAGGTTTTTTGGTGTTTCTCTGGGGTTGGTTCTTGCGGCCATAGCTTCTCTTATCCTTATAAGCCGGTTCTCTTTTTTTTGTCGGGATAGGCGGGGCATCGGATAATACCGTTAATGGCTTGTTAATTGGTTCCCGGGTAAGCATCTTGAGCGCTGCTGATAATAAAGTAACCGAATCATTTTCATCCAGCAGAGTCTGGGCCAGGCTTTTGTAAGGCTGGATCTCTTCACTTTCTGCAACTCCAAGGAGATTTTCAACAACTACCCGCTGCAGACCAGCAAAAGCGTCAGCTACAGTAGGCGCAGGTTTGCGTACAATCTGGTGTTTGGCGATTTGTTCGATATATTTCAAATGATTTATTTCCCGCGGAGTAACAAAAGTAGTAGCCAAGCCCTGTTCACCTGCCCGGCCGGTTCGTCCGATACGGTGCACATAGCTCTCGGGGTCCTGAGGTATATCAAAGTTGTAAACATGAGAAACTCCAGTTATATCCAGTCCGCGAGCAGCCACATCGGTTGCCACCAGGACCTCTATTTCTCCAGTCTTAAATTTTCGCATTATGGTATCCCGCCGATTCTGGCTTAAATCACTGTGAATACCTTCAGCTGAGTAACCGCGCTGGCTTAATGCCTCAGCAATTTCATCCACCCTGCGTTTAGTACGACCGAATACAATAGCCAGGTCCGGGTTCTGAATATCCAGCAAGCGGCATAATACGTCGAGTTTATGTTTTTCAGGTGTCTCAATATATTCTTGTTTGATGCTGGCTACAGTTACTTCCCGGGGAGCAATATGAATCATTTCCGGGTTCCGCATAAAATCCCGGGCCAGATTCTGTATGTGCAATGGAATAGTAGCCGAGAAAAGCAGGGTCTGCCTTTCTACAGGCAAATGTTTTAATATCTCTTCTATATCTTCTTTAAACCCCATATTAAGCATTTCATCAGCTTCATCGAGAACCACCACTTTAACCTGCTGCAGTCTTATAGTCCTTCTTCTCATGTGATCCATAAGGCGTCCAGGTGTACCTACAATTATATGGGGACGCTTCTTAAGGGCTTTTATCTGTCTGTCAATCTCCTGCCCTCCATAGATGGGTAAGGATCTAATTCTTTTATGCTGTCCAATCCGGTTTAATTCCTCAGCAACCTGCATAGCAAGTTCACGGGTCGGGGTAACAACCAGACCCTGAATAGATTCCTGCTCAAGTTCAAATCTATCTACCATCGGTATACCATAAGCCGCGGTTTTCCCGGTTCCGGTTTGTGCTCTGCCTATAAGGTCTTTTCCCTGCAAAGCCAGGGGAATCGTCTTTTCCTGTATGGGAGTAGCTTCTTCAAAACCCATATCATTTACTGCTTCAATTATGAACGGTGCTAATTTAAGTTCATCAAATGTTGTCAATACCTTAATTTCTCCTTTTCGATCTTTCTTTTTGTAGATTTACCTTATTCATACTTTTTTATAGCCTTATATTTAATACTAGTTCATAAATATAAGTAGAAGCAAGTTAAATTGATATTTGATTATCCAATAAGATTAAAACAGCAAGTGGATTACTATGTACAAATTATGAAATATGCCTACCCATGCCAGCTTTGAGAAGAAATGGTTCCCTCACTTATTTCAAATGTTTCTTAATACTTGATAAAAAAGCTAACAATGCCGGCGACAATCGAACTCCTTTCGGATATATAGCAAATAGTGGACGCTTGAAACTAAGAAGAGATTCTTTTATTTCTTTTAACAGTCCATATCCCAATTCCATGCAAACAGTATTCTTAGACAAAGATATTCTCCGTGGGGGTGCCGCCATAGCGACAAAAGCAGGAGTAACTGTGGCCGGAGGCCATTCCATTGATGACAATGTACCTAAATATGGCATGGTGGTAACGGGTACAGCCAATCCTGCCCAACTGGTATTTAAAAAGGGAGCCTGTCCCGGAGATGCGCTCTTTCTGACCAAGCCATTGGGTTCTGGTATAATTACCACTGCTCTGGAAAGAGAAATGGCTGCTACGGAATTGAAAGAAAAGATCTACCGGCTTATGGTCCATCTAAACCGGGGTGCTGCAAATGCCATGTTAGAGGTAGGAGTCAATGCCTGCACCGATATTACAGGATTTGGCCTTTTGGGACACCTTCATGAAATGCTTGTAGCAAGTAACGCGGCGGCAGAGATTCAATTAAGCAAGGTTCCTATTATGGACGAAGCCTGGGAATTTGCCAGGGCGGGAACGGTACCGGCAGGGAGCCACAACAATTATCGCTATCTGAAACCCAAGATCACGTGGGATGAAGGATTGAGCCAGGAAGCCCGTCTTATTCTCAACGATGCCCAGACCTCAGGCGGACTACTTATCGCAGTATCACCCGAAAAGTCAGATCTGCTGCAGAAGCAATTAGTCAAAGAAACCTGTTTATCCACCAGGCAAATCGGCAAGGTAATAAGCGGAAATACCGGAAGCATTGTAGTAATAACTTAATAAGTCAAGATAAAAATACTAATATAGAACGGAGGAAATAGAAATGAAAGTCGGTTTAATAAGATGTTTGCAGGCAGAGGACATGTGTCCCGGTACAACGGACTTCAAGGTGATTAAGGAGAAGAAATGCGCATTTGAGGGTGTAAAGGGCGAAATCGAAATAATTGGTTTTGTTAGCTGCGGTGGTTGTCCTGGGAAGAAAGCAGTTACTAGAGCGGCTGAGATGGTTAAACGTGGAGCCGACACAATCGTCCTTTGTTCCTGTATCACCAAAGGTAATCCAATAGGTTTTCCCTGCCCCCATGCGGAAAAAATGAAAGAGGCTATTCAGAAAAAAATAGGCGACATAAAGATTATTGATTATACCCATTAGGTTTAAGTAATAAAACAGATTACCCCATAAATACTTATGAAGTGAAAGCATTTATGAAATTGAACAATCTATACTATATAGCCTTTTAGACGCAGTTATGCCGGTATTTTGCATTTCTTACTTATTCCAAATTGATTCTTTTTGAAAACTGTGCTCAGTAAACAATTATTGTTTTAGAAGTATTGGAGATGATCGGGAGATAAGCATTTGAAAAGCGGGTGGATTATATGAAACCAGCAGATATCAGGAAAAAAGCCCGATTTATACTCGGATTGCCGGATGATGCTGATAGAAACACGATCTATTTTGTATTTGCGAATGTAAGATCCTTCGGCTTCACCTCAGGATGACAGTACCAAAATACCTGTCTTAATGATACAAAAAAGTTAATTATACAAAATCCTTACTCCTATGGATAAATCTAACGTGTAAATCCGCTTCTATTCCCGGTAATACTAATTAGAGATTGATTCTACAGGAGGGATAATTTTGATTGGAACAGTAAAATGGTTTAATGACAGCAAGGGTTACGGTTTTATCGGAGCTGAAAACGGAACTGATGTTTTTGTCCATCAATCAGCCATACAAGGGTCGGGATTCAGGTCTTTAAGCGAAGGCCAGAGAGTAGAATTTGAACTCAGCAGCGGCCCCAAAGGACAGCAAGCAGCTAACGTCCAATTACTTTCCTAAAACTACCTCCAGAATCATCTTTATTCAGCCGTCCGCATGGACGGCTTTTAAACCCCCATAGGCCATTATACTCAGCTCTTCACATTGTAACGAATGAGGCAGTTAGAACCCTTTCATGCTAAGTCCAATACGCCCCTTTTTTTTATCGATGGAGAGCACTTTGACATCAACGTGCTCTCCTACAGATACCACATCCATAGGATCTTTTACAAATCTGTCTGCCATTTCAGAAATATGTACCAGCCCATCTTCTTTTAATCCTATATCAACAAAAGCTCCAAAATCCACAACATTTCTTACAGTACCTTTTAGACACATACCTTCTGAAAGATCCTCTATTTTCAGAATATCAGTCCGAAAAACCGGCTGACTCAATTCTTCCCTGGGGTCACGGCCGGGACGCAATAAACTGGCAATAATATCCTTGACGGTTGGCATTCCGGCATCCAGACTTTCTGCCATTTCTTTAATTTTTCCGATGTCGTTTAATATTTTTTCCAGCTGCTGCTTCGAATCTGCGCTTTTTATACTCTCCATCTTTATACCCAGCTCATCCAGCAGTTTTGTAGCCAGTTTATATGATTCAGGATGTATGGAGGTGTTATCCAGAGGATTATCACCTTGATTTATCCTCAAAAAGCCTGCACATTGTTCAAATGTTTTTTGCCCCAATTTCTTGACTTTTAGCAACTGCCTGCGGTTTTTGAATTTGCCATTTGTCTCGCGGTACTCCACTATGTTGGCTGCTACCGAGCTGTTTACTCCGGCAACATAGGAAAGTAAAGGCACAGAAGCGGTGTTCAGATCTACTCCTACATAGTTAACAACCGATTCAACTTCAGTCCCCAGCTTTTCTGCCAGCCTCTTTTCTGCCATATCGTGCTGGTACTGTCCAACACCTACAGCCTGGGGCGGGATTTTAACCAATTCAGCCAGCGGGTCCTGAACCCTGCGGGCGATGGAAATGGCACTGCGGTGTGAGACATCTAAACCTGGGAATTCCCTGGCCGCCAGTTCTGATGCCGAATAAACACTGGCTCCAGCTTCACTGGTTATGGTATAAGATAGGTCATCAAAGTTGCTTTCCCTGATAAAATCTGCCACAAATTTTTCAGTTTCTCGTGAAGCGGTACCATTTCCGATAACTATCGCTTTAACTGCGTATTTTTCTATAAGCCGTAAGATTTCCTGTTTTGCTTCTTCCACCTTGTTTTGTGGCGGTACCGGGTAAATCACTCCTACTTCCAGCAGTTTTCCGGTCTCATCTGCAACAGCCCATTTACAGCCGGTACGATAAGCAGGATCAAGCCCCAGAAATATCTTTTCTCTTACCGGAGACTGCAACAGTAATCCTCGCAGATTTCTGGCAAAAACCTGCATAGCGTGCTCCTGGGCATCTTCAGTAAGCTGCCTGCGAATATCCCGTTCCACAGAGGCTGATAGCAGTCGTCTGTATGCATCAAGGCATGCCTTTTGCAAATACTCTTCTGTAGCTCCTTTTTTCACAAAGCGCTCTTCTATTCGCTGAATAATCTTTTCTTCACTTACTTCAAGCCCTACACTTAAAAAGTCTTCCTTTTCTCCGCGATTTATAGCCAGAATACGGTGAGATACAATTTTGGACACCGCTTCCTGGTAATCATAATACATAGTATAAACTGAATCCTTTTCCAGATCCCTGGCTTTGACCCTTATGACACCAGTTTTTAAGCTGAATTCCCTCAGCCATTTACGCAGGTCAGCATCTTCGCTGATAAGCTCGGCAATTATGTCCATAGCACCCTGTAAAGCTGTCCCTGCATCTTCAATCCCTTCACCCACAAACTTTTCTGCTTCCTTTAACGGCTCTCCATCTACCGGACATGCCAGCAAAAAACTTGCCAGTGGTTCCAGGCCTTTCTCCCTGGCTGCTGAAGCTCTGGTTTTCTTTTTGGGCCTGAAAGGCAGATAAAGATCTTCCAATTCACTGGCATCGCTGCATCGTCCAATTTTCTCTTCAAGTTCCGGGTTGAGTTTACCCTGTTCTTCAATGGTCTTTAGAATACTTGCTTTTCGCTCCTCCAGTTTACGGTAATATTTCAAACGTTCATCGATATTTCTTATCTGCGCCTCATCCAGCTCACCAGTCATCTCCTTACGGTAGCGGGCAATAAACGGTATGGTATTACCCTGATCCAAAAGCTGGACGGTTTTGCTCACTTTTGCAAGTACTATGGATAATTCTCTGGAGATTGTTTCCTGTATATCTATGCTCATTCATTTTCCTCCCGAAGACAAATATACCAAAGTAATACTACTACATAATATACCTGCGGAAGAACTTGAGCAAGAAAGCAGCAAATATTTTTTATTGGGGAGACACAGGGCGAGGGGGACACGCGGGGACACGGGCGGGGGGACACGAGGGACATGGGGGACACGGGGGACATGGGGAACACGGGGGACATGGGGAACACGGGGGACATGGGGAACACGGGGGACATGGGGAACACGGGGGACATGGGGAACACGGGGGACACGCGGGGTCGAGTAGACCCGGGGACTTGCACCCCGAGTCCCCCACTAATCGGAATCTGCCAGTAGTTTTTTTATTTCTACAGGCAATGGGAAAAGTATAGTTGTATTTTGTGAGTTAGATACTTCAGAAAGCGAACGCAGCATTCTCAGGGTAAGACCGCCGCTGCGAGCACTCAATATTTCCGAGGCTTCAGCCAGCTTTTCTGCCGCCTGCCGTTCACCCTCTGCTTGAATAACTGCAGCCCGCCGGTCCCTTTCCGCCTGGGCCTGCTTGGCAATTGCCTTTTGCATTTCCACCGGCAATCCCACATCCTTGATTTCTACTGCAGTAACTTTTATGCCCCAGGGATCAGTAGCATCATCAACTATTTGCTGTATGGTCTGGTTGAGCTTTTCTCTTTCGGACAGCAACTCATCAAGATCAGCCGTACCCACAACACTCCTGAGAGTAGTCTGAGCCAACTGATTGGTAGCTTCATGGAATTGCTCAACATTTACTATGGCCTTATCGGCACTGAGCACCCGGTAGTAAAGCACTGCATTTACCTTGCAGGTAACATTGTCCCTGGTAATAACCTCCTGTGGCGGAACATCAAATACTATAACCCTGAGCGAAATCCTAAATATTCTGTCAATAATTGGAATGATAAATATCAGCCCCGGTCCCCTGACCCCTACCAGTCTCCCCAGGCGAAAAACTACCGCCCTTTCATATTCAGGAATAATCTTGATTGCCATACCCAGTATGCTAACTGCAATGACAATAATTACTGCCCAGTTAATAATCACAGCTATCAAATCCATTTTTGCATCCTCCTTGGCTTTAGTCGTCCTTTTCCTCAGCAGAAGATAACTCAACTATTAAGAGAATACCCTGCCTCTCTATAATCTTTACTTTTTCTCCAATAGCAATGCTCGTGCCGTTCTTTGAAAGGGCCTGCCATATTTCACCCTGTACCTTTATTTGCCCATAAGGTTTTAGGGCACCAACAACTGTTCCCGCCTGGCGGATAAATTCCCTGTCATCATGTGCTATTCTGAGCTTTCTAAGGCGCAGGATACCCATTAATACAATTGATAAGAAAAGAGCACTTATCAATCCCAGCCCCAAAGCCATAATTTTTAGATCATTAAACCAGCTAAGAGGCATAATAGGCTCAACAGGGAAAAACATAATTCCAGAAATAATAGCAATCACTCCACCCACACCCAGTATTCCATAAGTCGGTGTAAATACCTCTGCAAGCAGCAAGCCTATTCCAAGAACGAGCAATAAAGCAGCAGTCAGGTTTGTTTCAAAGAGGCCCAGCCCGTAAAGACCAAGAATCAGGCTTAGAGACCCCAGTACTTCCGGGAAGAAAAACCCCGGAGAAGAAAAGCCGATTATCAAACCATATATACCCAGCATCAGCAAAATCATAGCCAGCATTGGATTACCCAGTATATTGATAAACTTCTCATCACGAGACATTTCCAGCTCTATTACCCGGGCTTCATCAGTAAGTATGTTCTTTGTTTCCTGGTTAACAATAAGCTCCCTACCATGGATCTTAATCAGCAGTTCTTTGAGGTCAGCGGCTACTATGTCTACCATTCCATTATCAAATGCTTCATGGTAATTTAATGTCAGATTTTCTTTTACAAAGTTCTCTGCCAGTTCACCGGAGCGTCCTCTTTCTACCGCAATGCTCTTCATATGTCCGGCCAGGAAATTAATGGTTTTCTGGTCTGCAGCCTGGGGATTATCGAGAGGATTGCTTATATTTACCGGCATGGCAGCCCCGCAGGTCGTACCCGGACTCATTGCCGCCAGATGACCGCCCAGCAAAATAAAAGTACCCGCCGAAGCCGCAATGGCCCCCCTGGGGCTGACATAGCTGATAACCGGAACTCTGGCAGCAGATATATCCTGTATAATTTCCAGTGTTGGTGTTACCAGTCCTCCAGGGGTATTAATCAACAGTACCAGTGCACTGGCCCCATGATCTTCAGCCAATTTTATCCCCCGCTTTATATGCTGGGCTGTGGCTGCGGTAACCGTGTTTTCCACCTTTACTGTGTATACTATATGCTCCGGCTCTTCCTCTTCGCTACAAATTGCAGTCGGCCAGGCCATAATAAGAGAAAAGACTATCAGTAGCAAGATTAAAGATTTATTCACATACTCTCTCATAAACTACCGCTCCCAGATATAAATTGCACTGGTACTATTAGTATTTCCCAAAATACAATTTTTTTCTCTTCTAAATACTGTATCAGAATAATAAAAGGTGCCTTTCGGCACCAATGACCTGGTTTGTATTAACTCTTCTCCTGCAAGTAATCTTTTGAAAAAATATATATTCAGTGAGCCAGATTATTCTTAATAATAATGTATCAATGACCGATCCTTTTTCTTCTTTTAATGAATATTGTTGGATACCAGCATAATAAATAATTGGGCCAGCTCTGGATCGAACTGGGTTCCGGCACAACTCCGGATCTCGTTCAGGACTTCTTCCTGACTGACTGCTTCTCTGTAAGGCCTTCCATGAATCATTACATCATAGGTATCAGCCAGGGCAATAATTCTAGATAATAATGGTATTTCCTCCCCTTTAATACCTAATGGATAACCCTTTCCATCCCAGCGCTCATGGTGTTTCAAAATGCCATCAGCTATGGGAATGAGTTCCGGAGAACTGAGAGCAATCCGGTAACCGGTTTCCGGGTGTTTCTTGACGATTTGCCATTCCTCTGGGCTCAATTTACCGGCTTTGTCCAGTATACTGTTGGGTACAGCGATCTTTCCTATATCATGTAAAGCAGAAAGAAGCTTCAGCTTATCCAGTTCACTCTCCGGGAGCTCCAGTTCCTTTCCGATTCCTTCAGCCATCTTCTGTAGCCGATAGCAGTGTTCCCTGGTTTCATGACTCCTGGCCCAGAGGGTCTTTTCCAGGGAAAAAACAAACGAACTACGAACACTTCTGGTATCAAACAACTTGTTACGATAGAGATTGTCTTCAGCTTCTTTAATCACTTCGCGCATATTCTGAGTAAGAGAATTTTTGCTGGCCATTCCCAGAGAAATACTGAGTTGAAGTGGCAAATCAACCCTATTTTTATTGGCAGCCTTTTGGATCCTTTTCAAAACAGCAGATGCCGCCTTATAATCAGTTCCCGGCAAAAGAATAATAAATTCGTCCCCGCCCCAACGAGCAATAATATCTTCCTGGCGGCAGAATTGTTTTAATGTTTCGGCAATCTCTTTCAGGATTTTGTCTCCTTCGCGATATCCCAGGGCATCATTTATTAGTTTTAATCCATTAATATCTACCATAATCAAGCTCAAAGGCAACTGCCTTTCAGTGTGCAGACGGTTTAATTCAGTCTCAAAAAAAGCACGGTTATAGAGGCCTGTCAGCTTATCGTAAAAACTCAAATACCGTATTTCTTCTTCCGCCCGGTTGCGCTTTGTTATGTCCATAAATGAGACAACCGACTTGGCTGTTCCAGGAATTATGTCCACGGTAATGTAAATATCTCTGATATTTTTCCATCGGTCAAGAAATCGAAATTCGTAATTAGCCGGAGCATTAACAGAGTCAATTCTTCGTTTCCTATGGAAATCTTTCATTTTATTTATATCATCTTCTACAACAAACTCTGTCCATAATTTTTTGTTTTCCACCTCTTCCCGGGAATACCCGGACAATTTTTCAAATTCCCTGTTTATCAAATATATTCGCATATCTTCTCCAAAGATCATCATGGCAGTCCCAGTAGTTTCAAAAATAGTACGGTACAGAATCTCAGATTCCTGCAGGGCTTTTTCTCTCTTTTTCTTTTCACTGATGTCCAGAATTAGTCCGATTACCGCTGGTTTACCGTCAAACTCTATTCGGCTTACTGATAGATCCCCGGTGATTTCCTGACCGCCTTTGCCAAATACTTTTATTTCATATCGACTGGGTACCTTCTCCCCCTTCTGACGCGCCAATCCCCTTTTTTTTGCTGTTTCCTGACAATCCTGATGAAGGAATTCCCAGAACTTCATATTCAGGCATTCTTCTTCACTGTAGCCAGTTACTTTTTGGAAGCAGGTATTTACATAGCGAATACTTGTATCCTGATAAACAAAAATTAGGGCCGGGGCTGCTTCTGCCAGAGCACGAAATTTAGCTTCACTCTCCATAAGGGCTAACTCAATATCGAAATTATTGCGGTATTTACCTTGATTGTTTTCGATCTTCTCATCAACTTGTTCCATATTCGAAGTCTTCCCTTCCTTTTCTATAATATATAGAAATAGCCAGAAAAGGCAATAAAACCATAGCCTGCTTAGCTTAATTAATGTTTTTTCTACATAGTTATTCATTACTCCTGCAAATGTTTTCCTTTTTCTACAGAATATTTGTGAGTAACAAAAAAAATACAGTCTAGTTGTTTCTGTAAATATTCCGGAAAAAAGACTATACTATAAGAATTAAGGTAAACAAGGAGAGAATTGCTTTGTATTATAAAATAATACCAGTCTTTAACGGTTCATTTTCAATCGACTTTGCAGGAATTTTCGGTGTTCGGCAAAATGATTTTCCTTTCAATCCGGTAATCCGCAATAGCCCAAGTTTGGTTTTTCTTCTTATAGACGAAAACGAGAAAGCTTTGCTTGTAGATACCGGCTTTGATGAAAAATATATCTGGGGATTTCCTCCTCATGCCAGCTTTCAAAGAGAAGAAAAAGACCTTCTTCACCTGGCTTTGTCTGCTCATGGATACCAGCCCGAAGATATTTCAACGGTGATAATAACCCATCTGCACTGGGACCACACCGGTGGAATGAAATACTTTCCCAATGCTGATTTTTTTGTGCAGGTTGCCGAGTTCAAGACATTGACAGAACTGGAGACTAAAAAGGAGACCGCCTACCATCCGGAACACTGGCTGCCACTTCTATCTCAGCTAAGGCTGGTCAACGGAGATATTGAATTAAGACCTGGAATCAATTTGCTTTTTACCGGGGGCCATACCCCCGGCCACCAGGCTGTGGAAATAAATACTCGGTCTGGTCCGGTAATACTGGGTGGTGACCTTCTTTTTGATTATACTTCATTGTGGGAAGACCTTTCCCCTGACACATGGGAAAGGCTCAAAACAGGGCCCGGAAAAGACATGTTCTGGAAGAAGGATCTTGCTGAGAGAATAAATAAGTGGTTTTCTGAGCAGGAAACTGGAAAGAGGCAGTCTGAATCAGTACCGGGAATAAAAAAGCTGGAATCCCGAGGAGCCCGGGTGCTGTTCTCCCATGATCCAAAGCTGATTAATACAGGCATAATTGAGTAAAAAAAGGTTCAGTTCTATAGTTATACCGCTCTTAGTTATTTTTGCACTCGCCTGGGCACCCCAATTGAACAAGATACTTTGTCCATAGCGGGGAGACTTGTGGGATTAAGCTTAGCGCAGGGGGGATAAAGGCGTTAGATACTGTGACTACATATATAATATATCGAGACTTTATAGGGTGACAGCATGATTGCCTTTAATGTTGGTAAGACCGGACCCAAGTGGGCTTAAGCACACGAGGCTCCCCGTTATGGTAACGGCACATATGCTGAACATGACAAACGAAACCCCCGCTGGCTGCCCGGCAATTTTGTTAATCTTACTTTGACTCCTCAAGTAAATCATTGTCGCTCATATTATGTACCACCTGGGGATTTTCAAAATAGATGCTGCGGCTGGGAAATGCCGCTGAAACTCCTACGTTTTCCATTACTTCCATTATTTTTAAATTTATATCCTGACGAACTGCTAAGAATTCCTCCCAAACTGTAGTATTGGTAAAGAAGTAAAGGAAAATATCCAGGCTGCTGTCATTGAATGTCTCAAAAAAGACAAATATGGTCTCAGGATGCACACCAGGGTGATTTACCAGCATTTTTTTAATCTCCTGTACGCATTTTTCCATTCGTTCACGGGATGTACCATAGGTAAGTCCCAGGTGAAAGGTAATCCTGCGCTTGCCCATACGGGTGAAGTTGGTAATAGCTTCATTGGCCAACGTTGAATTGGGTACCGTTACCAGTGATTGATTAAAAGATCTGACTTTCGTGCTGCGGAAAGTAATATCTTCAACATGGCCTTCTACAGAAGGAGTGTTTATCCAATCACCTATAAGGAAAGGTTTTTCCATAATAATTACTATTCCCCCAAAAATATTGGCTAAAGCATCCTTGGCAGCCAGGGCAAAAGCCAACCCCCCCAGGCCAAGACCAGCAATAAAACCATTGACATCATAGTCCCATTCCTGAGCAATGATAACGAGAGCCATAGCTATTATCACAAACCTGATTACCTTGGAAAAAAATGACATCAGGATGTTGTCAATGTTTAATTTTTGCCTCAATTTACCTGAAATAAATGATTGACTGCCGCTCAGGTCGTATATAGCCCAGGTAATTAGAATTATCAGAGCTGAGCGAAATAAACTGCTTATGTTCTGATTGACTGAAACGCTATCAGAAGCATATCTGAAAGCAAAGTAAATACCCAATACAATAAACAACGTTCTTACGGGTTTTTCAATGGACTGTAACAACCTGTCATCAAAATCACTGTCGGTTTTTGACGTTAGCTTTAACATCCAGTGAAAAACATATCTGGTAAATACCTTTCGCAGTAACAGGAAGAAAAGAAAAATCAATACGGCAATTACCAGCGTTTCGAGACTCAGGTTAAAAAGTGACAAATTTTTCAGGCCAATAATTTTATCTTGCATATTCATTCTCAGTACCCCTGAATACTATATCAGGCTTTCCCGTACAGTATTCAGATATGCCTGAGATATCCCTCCCTGGATTTTACTTCCTCTATTACCTCTTTATATATTAACAGATTGATGCCTGCCAGGCAAAACTGCGCACATGAATATCAGGACTCCGGTTTTTCATAGTGTATTAAATCCCTGCTATCGGGCAATAATCATTATAGCAACAAAGTCAGGAGCTTAAGATATTGAATAAGGAAAGATTAGCATTTTTTTTGTTACTTTTTTCAGTTATATTATTGGAAATATCCTTATATGGTCTGGTGAAAACGGAAAATAGCTATTATATAATTGCAGTAATTGCTTCAACTATTGCCAGCAATTACACAGGCTATTGTCTAATAAGCCATTTATTGGACAAGATAGCTGACACTCAAAAAGACCAGTATTATTTTTTCCTGAATCAAGATGACAGGCAAGATAATTCATTCTTTCCGGGGCCTGGGAGATGGGGCAGGTAGCAGAAAGCACCCCCCAAGTATGAAAAAGCCCGCTTATTTATTTGGCTTAATAAGTGGGCTTTAGATTCGGTTATGAGATCACCGGTTTCAAATATCCCATTCTATTTATCTTCTTTTTCCTGTCTGGCTTTTTCTATTATTTTCTCGGCATTTTGAGCGGGGACTTCTTCATAGTGAGAGAAATCCATTCTGAATTTGCCCCGTCCCTGAGTCATTGATTTAAGATCAATGGTATAGCGGGCCATTTCTCCCAGAGGTACCTGAGCCTTGATCATTTGCTTTCTGCCTGCCGGTTCCATACCCTGAACCCGGCCGCGTTTGCTGTTCAAATCCCCAATAATATCACCCATGTAGGTATCCGGGACTTCAATTTCCACGTTCATAATCGGCTCCAAAAGAACCGGTTTGGCAGCTTCCACACCTTTTCTGAAAGCCAGCCTGGCCGCCATTTTGAATGCCATTTCTGAAGAGTCAACTGAATGATAGGAACCGTCATAAAGAGTAGCCTTTAAATTGGTTACCGGATAACCAGCCAGGACTCCTTCTTCCATGGCTTCAATCAGGCCCTTTTCTACTGCCGGGAAATACTGCCGGGGTACTGATCCGCCAAATACGTTTTCTTCAAACTGAAAATCTCCTTCTGCCAAAGGTTCAAATTTTATCCACACATGACCGTATTGACCATGTCCGCCACTCTGTTTCTTATGTTTGCCTTCGGTTTCCACCATCGACCGTATAGTTTCACGATAAGGTATTTTCATCTCTTTGCTTACTACATCCACACCAAATTTCCTGGATAACTTGTCTATCAGGATATCTGCATGGGTATCCCCCATAGTTTTTAAAATAGTCTGCTTGGTTTCGGTGTTTTTCTGAACACTTATTGTCGGATCCTCTTCCAGCAGCCTCTGTATGGCTCCACTGAGTTTATCCTCATCCCCTTTGCTCTTGGGCTCTATAGCCATACTCAAGGTCGGTTCAGGAAACTGAATGGCCTCCATTGTTACAGGATTCGACTTTAATGTCAGGGTATCACCTGTAGTGGTAACTGCCAATTTAGCTACAGCAACTATATCGCCAGGAAACGCTTCAGGAACCGCAGCCTGTTCCTTGCCGGTCATGATTAACAGCTGGGCTATTTTCTCATCCTTTTCTTTGTTGGCATTGTAAACAACACTGTCTGCTTTCATCTGGCCTGTAAAAATGCGGAACATTGTCAATCTGCCGATATAAGGGTCAGCTATAGTTTTGAATACCTGTGCTGCAAGAGGCTCACTTTCCAGGTCTTTGCCTTCCACCAGAGCATTACTATCTGGTGTTGCACTACAGTCAACACAAAAGTCCATTAGACTCGCTACCCCAATGTTATTAAGAGCTGAACCACAAAATACAAATACTGCTGAACCATTGGCAGCTGCTTCCTTGATACCGGCCTTAATTTCCTCATCGCTCAGTTCTTCCCCTTCGAGATATTTCGTGAGTAAATCGTCATTGGCCTCAGCTGCGGCTTCAATTAATTCTTCTTTATAAGTCTCTACCTCGTCCATCATTTCCGCCGGGATATCTTCCTCGTTTAGTTTTCCTGTCCCTGCTTCAAAAATCAGAGCCTTCATTTTAACCAGGTCAACTACTCCCCGGAAATTATCTTCTGCTCCTATAGGAATCTGTACAGGTACTATATTATCGGTAAAAGTAGATTTCATTTCATCCAGGACTTTATAAAAATCCGCATTTTCCCGATCCATTTTATTAATAAAGGCTATTTTGGGCATGGCAGGATAATCATCCCATACGATCTCTGTTTGGACTTCGACTCCAGCTGCTGCAGACAGCACTACGAGCATACTATCCACTACCTTTAATGCGCCTACAACTTCAAAATAGAAGTCTGCATAGCCTGGTGTATCCAAAATATTTATTTTATGATCCCTGTACTCACAGGGAATCAATGATGTACTAATGGTAATCTTCTTTTTTGTCTCTTCAGGAAGAAAATCAGCTACCGTATTACCATCGTCAACTTTGCCCAACCTCTTGGTAGCCCCTGTATTGTAAATCATTGCTTCTGCCAGTGAAGTCTTCCCCGTACCTCCATGGCCAACAAGAGCAATATTGCGAATCTTAGCAGTTGGATAAACCTTCATTAAATAACCTCCTCATTTTTTCTGTAGCTGTTAAAAATGGTACTATAATTTCATTAAAGTAGCAAAAGCTTTTTATTTATTTTTTAAGCACATAGAATATCCAGTAAAGAAGAATAGCCGCTATTACAAAAAAGATTAACTGATAAACCATGATGCCTTTAAAAAGGTCTACTATTAAAGTAAAGACAATACCCAGAGCCAGGGGGAAAAAAACAAGTTTGCTGATCGGTTTATCTGGGTAATCCGGATTTTCTCTTTTTTCCTTCAGATAGGACCAGTTCAATACCAGGAAAAAGATCAGGCTGTTTAAAACAAGACTAAAAGCCAGCATAATTAATCTCCCAAATCAGGCTTGGCCAGGTATTCTGAAAAAGTTTTCCGATACTCCTCAATAAGCCTATAATCGGTAAGGTCGAGATGAATAGGAGTGATACTGATATATCCTTCCTGAACAGCTAATACATCACTGTCTTCCTTTTGTTCTTCCTTGACCACGCCACCACCTAACCAGTAATAGGTGTTTCCCCTGGGGTCCTGTCTTTCTTCAAAAAGATTATTGTAGTTTCTCACTCCCAGACTGCTTATACGCATACCCTTTATCTCCTGGGGCGGTAGAAAAGGAATATTTATATTAAGCAGGGTATCTTTTTCCATCCCCTTTTTCATAACCGTTTTTATCGCTTTCCTGACAAAGCGGGCAGCAAAGTCAAAATCCATTTTATCTGAATGTGAATTAAGAGAAACTGCTATGGAAGGTACTCCCATTATTACTCCCTCGGCAGCAGCAGACACTGTCCCTGAATATAGTACATCGGTTCCCAGATTGGGACCGTGATTAATACCTGAAACTACCAGGTCCAGTTCTTCCCTGATTAACCTGGCCACTGCCAGTTTGACACAATCTACGGGCGTGCCGGCAATTACCCACCCTGCTTTGACTCCGGGCAGTTTAACCCGGGATGCCTTTATTGGCTCAAACACCGTAATGGAATGACCGGTTCCGCTTCTTTCCCTGTCTGGAGCAACCACATAGATTTCAGCCATAGAGCATAATTCTGTAAGCAGAGCATTTATTCCCCGGGCATGAATACCATCATCATTGGTCAAGAGGATTCTCATTCAATGGAAACCTCCCGTTCGAGTAATTTAATACGGTTCAGGGGCCAGTATGTCATAAAGGCTTTGCCCTTTATACGATCTTGGGTCAACCAGGCATTCCACATATGACTATCAAAACTGTGATTGCGATTATCCCCCAGAACCAGCAAGCCATCCTGTGGTACTGTTACCGGGCCGTAATTATAATTCAAGCTTTCCGGTAAGTAGGGTTCATTAAGAGCCCTGTTGTCCACATACACTCTGCCGTTCTTCATTTCAACTGTTTCCCCGGGCAATCCAATAACTCTCTTGATATAATCGTCATCACTATGTATAACCTCTGGAGGATCAAAAACCACTATATCACCCCGCTGAGGATCTTTGAAATAATAAATGAATTTACAAACCATAACCCGATCCTTTATTTGTATAGTGGGTACCATTGAAGGTGTTGGAATAATTCTGCCCTCCACAACAAAATGTCTTAATATCATTGCCAGGATAAAGGCAATAACAATTATACTGACCGTTTCTTTGATAAATTCTCTTACTTCCCTGCTCATAATTCACTCCCTGATTTAGAATTCATAGATATTTATTGTCATCTCATTTTTTTCTTTATCCTTTACCAGACCGAACATTATTTTTTTATCTTTTAAATTCTTGTTTAGGAAATCAATAACATAAACAAGCATATCATTGGCTGGAAAGTTTCTGGAAGCAATTATTTCCAGCTTCCCCTGTTCATCTCCCAAAAGCTACTCTCCTTTCCCGTGTTAAGTCGCCCTATTAATGAATTCGCGGAAATATGCTGACATCATCCAATGACTGGAACTCCAGAGTCTGCATATTACCTGTTTGATGATTTTCCCATTTATATCCATGTCTTGCTTGATATGCTCACTTCAATTATCCAAGTCGATGGATATATTTCAAAACCCATATGCCCTCCAGTATTCGCAAATATATGTACCTTAATAATATACACCAAAATTGTACTTTTAAAAACAACTGCATTAATCGCAAAAACTGAACAATAAAAAAAACCATTGTAATAATGCAATGCACAAATATCAGCAGTACCTGCCTCCAGGTAATACGTTGCATTTGTGCAAGGCTTTATGCAAATCAGCAAAAACATCAATGGTCCGCAGCTGTTGAATCAATTATTCAAAATTCTCTATAATTTGGGTATTTCGGTCTTTGCCAGTATTATTTATTGTCAAAAAAAGACTCCCTTTGATAGTTTAATATAGCGGTACAAATTTTGCATAATAATACAGTGTTATATCAATTATTCAATTAAATCAATTATGCCAGGAGGTGGTTAGCAAAATATAATTACCTTTATAAAGGATATACTATTTTTTGTCTTTACACTACTTCATAGAGGAAGATTTTTTTACTTCTATAGCTTCGGCAATCAGTAAAAAAATCACAACAATTACAAACAAATTTTTAATTTATAGAAGGAGGGTTTTTTCCGTGAGCGATTTGATGCAACAATATAAAAGTAAACTGGTTACTGCTGATCAAGCTGTAAAAGTGGTCAAAAACGGGGATAATGTTCAATACGGTGAATTTGTAATGAACCCCTTTGTGCTGGATGCAGCCCTGGCTAAACGGGCAGAAGAATTAAATGATGTCAAGGTCAGAACCACTACATGTCCAATTGTTCCTGCGATAGTAAAGGCTGATCCTGCCAGAGAACACTTCACCTATATTGATTTGCATTTCAGTGGTGCCAGCCGTAAACTCCATGACCAGGATCAATGCTATTATTCACCCCTTACCTACCATGAAATTCCTTCCTGGTATACTAATGGGTATGTAAAATGTGATGTTGCCATGATTAAGGTGGGTCCTATGGATAAATTTGGTTATTTTAATCTGGGCACCTCCAATTCCATTACCCCCTATTTTTGTGACGCAGCCAAGATAATAATTGCTGAAGTTAATGAATCTATTCCCAGGTGCCTGGGCGGTTTGCGCGAGGTCATTCATATTTCCGAAATTGATTATCTGGTGGAAACCGATAACAAGCCCTTGATAAATCTTCCTGATATACCTATAACAGATGTCGACAATAAAGTAGCCGACCTGATAATGGAAGAACTTGTTGACGGCTGCTGTATTCAGCTGGGAATTGGAGCTATGCCCAATGCCATCGGAGCAAAGATAGCCGCCTCTGACCTTAAGGACTGCGGTGTTCATACAGAAATGCTGGTCGATTCATTTGTTGATATGTATGAAGCCGGGAAACTTACCGGTAAACGCAAGAGCATAGAAAAAGGGAAAATGACATATACCTTCGCCATGGGAACCGATAAATTATATAATTTCCTGGATAATAATCCCATTTGCAATATATTCCCCGTTGACTATACCAACAATCCTTTTGTAATCATGCAGAATGATAATGTAGCAGCTATCAATAATGCAATTGAAACTGACCTTTACGGCCAGGTAGCTTCAGAATCATCCGGCATACGGCAGATATCCGGAACCGGTGGTCAGTTTGACTATATTTTTGGAGGCTATAAATCCAAAGGGGGCAAATCATTTGTTTGCCTCAGCTCAACTACCAAGGGCCCTGACGGACAATTGGTCTCTCGAATCAGGCCAACACTTACCCCGGGAGCGACTGTAACCGTCCCCAGAAGTGTAACTTCCTATATAATTACCGAGTACGGGAAAGCCTTTATAAAAGGACAATCAACCTATGAAAGAGCCGAAGCACTAATCAATATAGCCCATCCCGACTTTAGAGATGAGTTAATCAAAGAAGCTGCTGCCATGAACATATGGAGACGTAGCAATAAAATAGATTAGTAATTACCGGAAAATAGATTGACACATTTTTTTATGAAAATCATGATATCCAGCACAAATACAGGTTTTTAAGGTTCTGTATTTGTGCTTTTTTTTGCCTGTCCTTAATCATCTTTAAAAATTCTTAACTTTTCGGCATTTATTGCCTTTTCAATAAAAAAATAAAATGGCATAATATGATTATTATAATAAAAATATTAGTATAATTGTCATAATTTTTCCTCAAATCTTTATATATAGAGAGGACTTCCACTTGAAATGATTCTACAATACCGGGGGGTGGTTATAAAAGAAAATGGATGTGTTCTGCTAAGAAGTCAGTAAAGAATACTTACAAAGAGAATCGCGTATCAAGAAAGATTTATATTTTAAGGGGGTTAATTAATTGAGTAGAGATATCATGCAACAATACAAAGAAAAACTGCTCACAGCTGATGAGGCAGCTAAACTGGTTAAATCAGGCGATTGGGTTCAATACGGAGAATTTGTTATGCAGCCCAAGGATTGTGATGCTGCACTGGCTAAACGAAAAGATGAGCTTAGTGATGTAAAATTCAGGCTGGTTACTATGACCTGGCTTCCTGAAGTATGTAAAGTCGACCCTAAAAGAGAAAGCTTTTGTATGAATGACTGGCATTATTCCGGGGTCTCCCGGAAATTACAGGAAGCTGGTATTTGTAATTATATCCCGGTTACGTATCACGAAGCCAAGAGATTATATGAAGAACCGGACACTGAGCTTGACATATGCTTTCAACCGGTAACCGCCATTGATAAAAATGGCTATTTTAATATCGGAACTTCTAATTCCCTGGCTTCATATGTAGTTAAACGGGCCAAAAAAGTAGTGGTTGAAGTTAATACCTCTGCTCCCGTATGCCTTGGCGGCTTCGGTGAATCCATACACATTTCCGATGTTGATTATATTGTAGAAAGTGCTACTAATCCCGGCCTTATGAATCTTCCAGAAGGACCGATTTCAGATGTGGACAAGAAAATCGCCGGCCTGGTAATGGAGGAAGTAATTGACGGTTCCTGTCTGCAGTTGGGAATTGGAGCTATGCCCAATGCAGTGGGTGCAATGATCGCAGATTCAGATCTTAAAGATCTGGGCGTTCATACCGAAATGCTTGTTGACTCTTTTGTTGATATGTATAATGCGGGAAGAATTACCGGCAAGAAAAAAACATTAGACCCGGGGAGAATGGCCTATACTTTTGCCATGGGCACAGACAAGCTGTACAATTTCCTGGATAAAAACCCGGTAGCTGCCAGCTATCCAGTTCATTATACCAATGATCCCTTTAATATCGGTTTAAATGATGATGTTGTCGCTATCAACAATGCTATTGAAGTAGACCTCTTCGGGCAGGTGGCCTCTGAAGCATCCATGGGACGTCAGATTTCCGGCACCGGCGGACAGCTTGATTTTATTTTTGGATCTTACCGCTCCAAAGGAGGCAAACCCATTATAGCTTTGAGTTCAACGGTGAAAAATGCAGATGGAAGCCTCTCTTCACGAATTGTACCCGGATTAAGCCCGGGAACCATAGTCACTGTTCCCCGGTCAATAGCTGCTTATATTATCACTGAATACGGCAAGGTACACCTGAAGGCCAAATCAGCCTGGCAGAGGGCAGAAGGACTTATAGGTATTGCGCATCCTGACTTCAGGGATGATTTAATAAAAGAAGCCGAGAAATATAAAATCTGGAGGAGAAGCAATAAGATAGTCTAATTCTTAAGATCACAAAAAAGCAGGTGCCTTTAATTAAAGCACCTGCTTTTTTTCTTAAAAACATTAACTCTCAACTACTTTTAATCTTAATTTTGTATTTACTGGCCTTGCGGGAAATAGTGGAGGGATCGACCTCCAGAATTTGAGCGGCCTTGTGACAGGAATTCGCAATAGATAAGGTTTTTTCCAGAAGAATTCTTTCAGTATTCTCAACCGCTGTTCTCAATGGAATGATGGTATTAATAATTACTGGTTGATCAATACTATCCAAAGCCATACTATCAGTTACATGGAAATAATCAGGCAGTTGTTGAATACCGATGTGCTCGCTGCTGCTGGTTACTACCAGGCGTTCGATAAGGTTTTCCAATTGTCTTATGTTACCCGGCCAGTTATAAATCATTAAAGCATCAATCAACTCCGGGCTAATCATTTTTTTCATATTATAACGTTTATTATAATTATCAAGAAAATGCCTTACCATCAGGGGAATTTCTTCCTTTCTTTCCCTCAACGGAGGAACATAAATAGGTACAACATTTAAACGATAATAAAGGTCTTCCCTGAATTCTCCCCGTCTAACCATATTCTCCAGATTTTTATTGGTAATGGCAATAATCCTTACATTTATCTTAACCGGAGTAGTCCCGCCAACACGTAAAATTTCACGTTCCTGTATAGCGCGCAAGAGTTTCACCTGAAGATGCATGGGAATATCCCCGATTTCATCGAGTAACAAAGTTCCCCCATTGGCGACTTCAAAAAGGCCTGGCTTTCCATCTTTTCTTGCTCCGGTAAAGGCCCCATTTTCGTAACCAAAAAGCTCTGACTCCAGTAAATGTTCGGGAATAGCAGCACAGTTCAACTTAACAAATGCCGCATTTTTACGAGCGCTGTTCTTTTGAATAATATCCGCAATTACCTCTTTACCTACACCTGATTCACCTGAGATAAGAACTGTAGAATCAACTCCGGCAATTTTTATGGCTTGATAAAGTATTTTCCCCATTTCCATATTTTTAAACACCAGATTTCCGGAAATTTTCAATTTCATCTGGTTTATCTCAAATTCAAAATGACTTTTCAGGCCTTCCATCTGTTCCAGTTTTTGCTTCAACATATTGAGTTCGCTGATATCTCTGACATTGGTCACTATTCTAAAAATATTGCCTTCTTCATCAAAAACCGGAGTAGCACTCACCAGCAAGTCATGGTTGGTAACCGTTTTCAATGTAGTTGTAACAGCTTTTTTTTGCTCCATAACCAGAAGGCTGGCTGATCTCGACAAAATCCCTTTATCAACTAATTCATTCATATTTTTATTCAGGAATTCTTCCTCCAGTAAACCGGTTATTCGTTGAACTGCCTGATTAATTCTCAGTGTTACACCCTTTTCATCAGTAATATATAAGCCGTCAAAAGAGGAATCAATAATAGCATCCATTTCCTTATTAAGCGCTTTTACATATTCCAGCTCTCTGGATACTTTTTCCAATTCCGATACATCATATAAAACAGCAACTGCCCCGGTAATCTCTCCGTTTCTTCTAATCGGGGCACGATTGGTTACAGTAGACCAATTGCCAACCTTTAATTTAATACCATACTCACTTTTCCCCGTTTTAACTATGTCCAGGAGCTCACTTTCTGGAATAATATCATTTATAAAATTACCTATTACATCTTGCTTCTTAAAACCGGTCATATTCTCCGCAGCCTGATTCCAGATTTGTATTGTCCCTTCATTATCAATAGCAATAATAGGATTATAGGTAGAATTAATAACTGTTTCCAACTGTCCTGCAATTTCATCAATAATCTGGTTCAGGCCAACCATAATATCGGACTTCGTACTGAATCCTACCAGTTTACCGTTTTCGACAACTGGATAACGACCGGTAAATAAGCGGTCTACATTATTCATATCTTCATCTGGACCAATTGTTTTTACCTGTGTAGTCATCAGCTCTTTGATTGGCTTACTCATATCTATTTTCCATCTAATAGCCCGTATCAGATGAGTTTTGGTAAATAAGCCCACGAGTTTTCCATCTTCCATCACCGGTGCTCCGTCTATCTCATAATCCAGAAAAAGAGTGGCAGCTTCCTGCAAACTGTTTTCAGGGCACAATGTTTTCAGATCCGTACTCATTAGATCTCTAACTTTCATTTTTGCTCCCCCTATTTTTTGCAATCCTAAAAAAATCCATAAAAAGCACAAATATCTCTATATTATGATAATCTCTCTATAATTTCATCTTCAATGGACATATTAGTGTATACGTTTTGTACATCATCATGGTCTTCCAGAGCATCAATGAGTTTCAATATCCGGCCAGCCATATTTTCGTCGTTAACAGCAACAGTGTTTTCCGGCAGCATCACTATGTCAGCCATTTCCAGTTTAATCCCCTCATTTTCCAGACCTTCTTTGACTTCCATGAAAGAATCTGGATTGGTAAGTACTTCAAAAACCTCGTCTTCATCAGTTAAATCGTCTGCTCCAAGCTCAAGAACCATTAACATCAGGTCTTCTTCGTCCAAAGTCAGGCTTTCCTTGTCAATAGTAAGTAACCCAGTTCTTTTAAACATCCAGGCCACACAGCCATTTTCGCCCAAATTCCCATTACTCTTGGAGAAAAGGTGCCTTATCTCCGAAGCCGTCCGATTACGATTATCAGTCGCAATTTCCAACATCACTGCCACTCCCCCGGGGGCATAACCTTCATATACTATTTCTTCAATAGCTTCACTTTCCATATCCCCGGCACCTTTTTTTATTGCCCGGTTTATATTGTCATTGGGCATATTAATGTTTTTGGCCTTTTGAATTGCCAGTTTTAACTTGGAATTGGATTCAGGGTCTCCCCCTCCCCCGGTTCTTACAGCTATAGTTATCTCTTTGGCAATTTTGGTAAATTCCTTGCCTCGCTTTTCATCAGAACGTGCTTTTTTGTGTTTGATATTTGCCCACTTGGAATGTCCCGACATAGACTTTCCTCCTATGTTAATTTAATTATTGATTCCACTGCAAGAATCTGTAAATACATATACATTCAACTAAATAATTGGACACAGTTTAAAAAAAAATCCTTATAAATCGCGTAGATCTGAAAATTTATAAAAGATGGGCACCAACCCACTCTTAACGCATATTAACGAGACTATAGCATTGCTGCGTGCCTGACCGCTATAATCCATAATTAAGAATTCAACATTAAGATACTATCTTTTGACCGCATATTTACTGATATACCAATTAGGGTTTGGCAGCAGAATCAATTATTTAATGCTCATATAGAAAAATCACCAGATTCCTGGTATCATTTTCCTGCTTCTCTCCATATAACGTGCATATTCATCGCCAAAATGCCTTAGCATGAATTCTTCTTCAATATTGATCCTGTATACCAGGGCAGGTATGGTTGTACACAATGTTATCAAAAGAGCTCCCCATGAGTTAAAAATTAATGGCAGGGAAAGAGAACTGAGAAATGCTCCCAAATATAATGGATGTCTTATGTTTTTATAAGCTCCCCAGGTGATTAGCTGATGCTCCTCATATATAGCAACCCGAGGATTGAAATACTTGTCAATAGATCTGAATCCCCACCAGCGTATCACCCAGGAAAACAAAAATATAAAAAAACCAGTAACTATTATTGCCGGCTCCAGGGAATACACCCGCGTATAGTGGTACTCCACAAAATCTATGGCGGCATAAAACAATGCTACCAAAAAAGACAGTTGGAGATAAAGATAGGATTTTCTGTCTTCATCTTCGATTACATAAGTATCAGGATCTTTATAAATAAAAACTTCCGATATTGCACAGAGAAGATATATAGTAAAAAAGGCTATAATTACTTTAAAGTCAAATACAGGCAGTTGCTGCCAGGCCAGATATCCTATATATGCAAATACTGCAAATGAAATTATCATTCTTATCAAAACACTACGTTGTCTGGAATTCAAAATCCATTCCCCCAGGTAACAAATATTTGCATTTTTCTTTATACTTTGCGAAAATCAAGGGCTTTTATTAATGCAGGATATTGAAAAAATACTAACTTAGATTATTTTAATTCATCCGGGACAATTGCAATAGCAGGCATTCTTCTTTTGTGCTCGCTGGCTTTTATCATTCTTTCGATTTTTTCCGTAAGCTCTGGAGAGCCCTCTTTTGATTCCAGATATTTATCCAGTTCCTGATAACTTATTCCCATCTCAGCTTCATCAGTCTGTCCCATCCACAAACCACCAGAAGGAACTTTGTTAATTATTTGTTCAGGAATTTCCAAATAATTAGCCAGCTCAAAAACCTCTTTTTTTAACAGGTCTCCAAGAATCTGGAGATCTACACCTGCATCTCCGTGCTTGGTGGCATAGCCAACACTCATTTCACTTCTGTTGCTGGTTCCCAGTACCAGGTAGTGTCTTGCCTGTGCAGAAAAATAAAGAGCTATCATCCTTAGTCGCGCTTTTATATTAGCCCTCAGGAGTCTACCCTCAGGCCCTTCCAATTTCAGATAAGACTCAAACTGGGTTGCCAGCAGCCTGTAAGCATTATCCAGATCAATAACCCGGTTACGGATATTAAACCTCTCAAATAGGATTCTGGAATGTACCCTATCGACAATATCACTCTCACAAGGCAAAAAAAGAGCCATAATATCATCCGGGAAAGCCTTTTGCGCAATAACTGCTGCTACCGCTGAATCCACGCCCCCACTGACTCCCACAGTAATTCCCAATGCCCCGGCTTTTTCAACCTCTGTTTTTAACCAACCCACCAGATGCTGAACTACAGCTTCAGAATTCATGTTTTTAAAACTCCCCTCCTAGTCAAACAATTCAGTTGACATATACTTGTCTCCTCCATCAGGTGCTATGGCCAGAATCTTTCTCTTTTTTTCCAGTCCGACAGCCAAATCCAAGGCAGCAAATATAGCAGCACCTGAGGAGATCCCCAGAAGTAATCCTTCCTTTTCTCCCAGTTCTCTACACGTTTTAATGGCATCCTCATCTTCAACACAGATGATTTTATCAATTAATTTACTATTCAACACCGGGGGTACAAATCCTGCTCCAATTCCTTGAATTTTGTGGAAACCTGCAGCTTCTCCACTTAAGACTGCTGATTTTGCCGGTTCTACAGCTGCTATTATAATATTGGGTATCTCTCTTTTTAAAACTCGGGCAACACCGCTTAATGTCCCACCACTTCCAACTCCGCAAACCAGTGCATCAAGTTCAGTACCCATCTGTTTGAGTATTTCCTGAGCAGTTGATACTTCATGACTTTCAGCATTGGCCGGATTCTCAAACTGCCTGGTGTAGTAGTACTTTTCATCATTTTCAGCCAGACAGCGAGCCTTTTCCACTGCTCCAGGCATTCCCTGCTCTGCCGGAGTCAAAAGCAATTCTGCTCCATAGGCCCGCAAAATCTTCTTTCTTTCTTCACTCATATTTTCCGGCATTACAATCAGTAAGCGATATCCTTTTATAGACGCAGCCATAGCAAGCCCTATTCCGGTGTTTCCACTGGTCGCCTCGATGATAACTGAATCCTTTCTCAAAACCCCTTCCTCCTCAGCCTTTTCAATCATATAAAGACCGGGACGATCCTTTATACTCCCGGCTGGGTTTAATCCCTCCAATTTGACGTATACTTCAGCATCATTCGGTGAGCTCATATTGTTGAGTCTTACTATCGGGGTTTCGCCTATAAGTTCCAGAACATTAGCGGCTACTCTCATCATTGTTCACCTCCGTTAATGGTACTATCTCTATTTCACCCCAGGCGGCCATTTTATCATTTTTAATAGCCAGAATCCCTCTTACTTGTTGAATATTCTTTACAAAGTCAATTGCTTTCAGCAGATCATTCTCAGTTTTTATCATATTCCCTACCCTGGTAGCAACCGCATCAGCAACTGCCACCGGCATTCCCTTAACCACTACAGCATCAGCCTTGCCCAGGCTAATACTATGACCTACTGTACCGGAAGAAGTACAAATCCCTAATGGGCACTCTTGGGGAGAAACATTAATTCCAATTTTATAAGTGAATTTTGACTTTCCAGCAAAAACTGCAATAATCCTTCGCCGGGAAGAATCCAGGTATATATCTCCGCCATTTTCTACAATTATCTCATTCGCATGGGACTTAAGCTTTTCACCAATGACCTGGGCAAAAGCTCCAGCTACTGCAGCCATGGGCCCCACTCCTGCCGAAGAAGCCGCTCTGCTCATCGAAGATGCTATTTCAGGAGCTCCAGGCCGAAGTTTAAGCGGTACAAAAGAGGCTTTGAATTCGGGATGAAAGGCAATGTAATCCTCGAGCTCTCCCCTTATCCTGGCCAGTTCTCTATAGCAAATAGATTGCAAGTCATCTTTATAGGACTTACAATCTATCCCGATTGCCAGATCACTGTCTTTTATTTTAACATTAAAATACTCCATATCACCAGCCTGGTGCAAAATACGATAATCACGATTAACATATCCGTTTTTTTTCTTCATATTCATCGAGTTAGTGAACTGCCTCCCTGACTTCAAAATGCAGCTCTATGGCCCGAGTCGGGCAACACTCCACACACATGCCACAGATAACACACTTTGAATCATTAAAAGATACTTCCATGCTTTCCCGATCTATTGAAAGTGCTTCAGTTGGGCAAAATGATGCACAGGCACCACATTGTATACAGATATCTTCATGCCAGATAACGGTTTCACTCAGTGCTTCAACTATTACTCCCAAATTCTTCAGGAAACTAATCCCTTCTTCGTATTTGTTCTTGCTGCCTTCAAGTTCCACCACGAGAAATCCTTCTTTGGCTGGATTAATATTAGCTTTTAAGATATTGACTATCAGATCATAGTTTTTGACCAGCCGGTAAATTATAGGCTGCTCAGATTGTGCAGCAGAGAAATAACAAACGACCTTCTTCTTCATCCTAATCCCTCCTGTTCCTGGCATTCAGAGATGTCCCGTTAGGGGTTCTCTCTGGAATGGATTTAAATTCAATGTTTGCCTCTGCAGAGGGAAGCCCTAATACCGGCTGGGTTAACTCAAACTCTCCTCTCTGTATCCATCCCTTGAGTATGCCCGCAATCTTACGAGCCCGGGGATAACTGGACTGCGATGTGGCAATTACCTCTTTGCCGTTTATAGTAATCTTCCCTGATTTAAGTTCCTTGAGATTGGCAAATCCCAAATCTATCGGCTTTGAATAAGGATATCCTTCATTAAAATCAACTATCGGGCAATAAATATCCTGGTCTCTGACAGCTGTATAACGCAAAATGTCTTCGTTGAGTATTGGAATAGGTATACCTATTCCAACAGCCATTGTTGCTCCATAACCCTTATAGCTTAGACCTACCAACCAATTAGAATCCATTTGTTTTAAATCGCCAATTAGTGAAAGCGTTCCGGCCGGAACCCTGGGCACTCCATTGTCTCCCCGCAACACATTGGGATGATGCTGAGTCCCATTCCAGGCTACATACCCGGTACCTCCTCCCAGAAATATCCTGGTACCTATTCCAATGGTTTTATAATGGGGATCATTCATCAATGGGCTCAATTGCCCGGCAGTGGAATAACTGGCATTTCCCAGATTAGGCCTTAATATTCCCATATAGGTATAAAGAGTCCTGTCACCCAGATTTACCGCACAGTTATAGTTTTGATAAGCATTCCGCGGGTTGAACAAAAAGGCTTCGTTCAGGTCTTCCAGTCTTATTATGGTATCGACTTTCTTGTTGGGATAACAGTCTGTTCCATATCCTGTTGCCTCCAATCTGATATCCTTCCCTGCCAGCAAATCATGTATTACATGTCCTCCGCCATAGGTAAAGCAGCCTGGATAAACCTTGTTTTCAGGGTCTGTCTCCGGTAACTGTCCAGCGCCAATATAGGCATCTACGGCAGCGATTCCGGTATATGCCTCCACACCGTTCAGATATACTTTCTTCATCTTTATTCGCGGCCTGGCGTGCCCAAAGTTAATAAATGCTCCCGAAGAACACATAGGACCAAAAGTTCCTGTAGTAACTACATCTATTTCCTTACAAGCCTTTTCCAGGCCTTTTTCTTCAACAATGTCAATTACCTCTTCTGCAGTTACTACTACGGCTTGTCCTTTCCTGATTTTTTCATTAATCTCCTCATAAGTTCTTTTGTATCCCATAATACCACCCCTTAGTTAAGTAATTTCTGAGCCACAAGGACTGCTTTTCGGGCATCTTCGGAATAAGCATGAGCACCTATACTGTCTGCATATTCCTGATTCAAGACAGCTCCTCCCACCATAACCCGACAGTTCAATCCACGGTTTTTAACTCCCTGAACAACATCCTTCATATGATGCATAGTAGTCGTCATCAGAGCACTCAAACCGATTATATCTGCTTTTTCTTTCTCTGCTATATCAAGAATCTCTTGACTGGACACATCTTTTCCCAGATCTATTACCCTGAAACCATAATTCTCCAGTAAGACACAAACAATATTTTTTCCTATATCATGGATATCCCCTTCCACTGTTGCCATGACAATAAGCCCCTTTGCCTCTCTGGAATCTTCAGCAAGATGTGGTTTTATCAAGGCAAATGCCCTTTTCATGGTCTCGCCGGCCATCATCAATTGCGGAAGAAAATACTCTTTCCTGTCATATAATTCTCCAGCTTTCTCAATTCCCGGAATTAAGCCTTTATTTACTATTTCCAGAGGGTCTTTCTTTTCTTGCTCAAGGGCTCTGTTTACTAAAGTATCAATGCCTTCCCTGTCACCCTGAAGTACTGCCCGGCTAAGTTGTTCATAGACTTGAGAATCAAGGGCAGATCCGGCAGATGGCGTCTGGCTTTCCTTTGGCCTGGCAGTGCTGGAACCCTTTACTCCCTTTTCCAGCAAGTCAGGGATATTACAGTGTTCACAAATAGCATTTCTCCTAAAAGCAGGCCCGCTTCCCCCACCTGCCTTATAATCCTTATATTTGCTGATAAAGTCTGCAGAATTCTTGTCACGATTCATCAAGACCGCGGCTGCCCGACATGTATCCACCATTCGTTCTTCGAAAGGATTCATTATGGGCAAATCCAGGCCTGCTGCCCAGGCCATAGCCAGAAAAGTGGAATTCAATACCTCACGCGCCGGCAACCCGTGAGAAACATTACTGACACCCAATACGGTGCCCACATGCAATTCATCTTTGACCATTTTCAGAGCTTTTATAGTTTCCATAACCTGAGTTTGTTCAGCACTGGCTGTTTTTACCAGGCAATCTATATAAATATCCTCATCACGCAATCCATATTCCCTGGCCCGCTGATAGATTTTTCTGGCTATGGTCATTCGTCCTTCTGCGCTATCGGGAATACCTTTTTCATCAAGACAAAGCCCCAGTATTGCTGCTCCATACTTTTTTGCCAGTGGCAGAAGCCGCTCCAGATGTCTGTCTTCTCCCGTGGTGGAATTTATCAATGGTCTTCCGGCAAAAGCTTTTAAGCCTTCTTCAACAGCTTCGATACTGGTTGAATCAATGGAAACAGGCGCATCAACAGCCGATTGTATATTCAGGACTGCCTTTTTCATAGCTGCAGCCTCATCAATTCCCGGCACCCCCATATTTATATCCAGCACAGGGGCACCACTGTTCACCTGTTTTCGGGCTTCTTCGAGAACCATTCGCATACTGCCATCCTTAATGTCCTGAGCCAGTTTCTTTCTGGCCGTAGGATTAATCCTTTCTCCGATAAAAGCCAGCGGATACTCCTCACCCACAAAAACACTTTTGCCGCGGGATGCCAGAGCACGAAGCCTTTTATTCATTCGATTCTGAGGAGGCAAACCCTTTACCGCAGCAGCAATCGCCCTGATATGTTCCGGCGTGTTACCACAGCAGCCGCCTATAATATTGGCACCTGCATCTCTTAACCTTAATGCAGATTCCGCCATATCCTCGGGTGTATCAGGAAATACAGTCTTTCCGTCGATCAGATGAGGTAAGCCGGCATTGGGTTCTACAGAAAGATACACACTGCTGTAGCGGTTCATCTCTTCGATAACCGGCAACAATTCTTTTGCTCCGCCGGAGCAATTGGCTCCTATTGCCAGGGGTTGAAAAGCTTCCATAACTATTAAGGCCGTAAGAGGATCAGTCCCCATCATGGTCCTGCCATCATTTTCAAAAGTCATATGAGCAATAATCGGTAAACGCGTACTATGCCTGGCGGCAATCAGTGCTGCACGCATTTCGCCAATATCAGTCATGGTCTCTATGGATAACAAATCAGCACCGGCTTTTTCGCAGGCAATACATTGTTCGCTGAAAGCCTGGTAGATCTCGTCAAAATCAGTATCACCCATGGGACGCAGAATTTTCCCAGTCGGTCCTATAGAAGCAGCTATCAGAACACGCCCGCCACTACTTTCACAGGCTATTCTGACAGCTTCAGAATTAATCTCCGCCACCTGTTTTTCCAACCCATATTCTAATAGTTTGCAGCGGTTGGCACCAAAAGTATTGGTTTGAATAATATCAGCACCGGCTGCCTGGTATTGATAATGGATATCAGCAAGAATTTGGGAATTATTAAGCCCAAATAATTCCGGGCACTGTCCAGCCTCCATACCTGCAGCCTGAAGCATCGTTCCCATTGCCCCATCCAGTATTAAAATCTTTTTCTTCAACAATGCATATAAATCCACAGACATCTTACACAACTCCCTATACTTAATAAAAAAACCCTCCATAACAAGAGGGTGAAATATTTATGCCCCTCTCATCTATCAGGAATTGGCACCATACCTCAACAGGCGGTTGCCGGGTTTCATCGGGCCAGTCCCTCCACCTCTCTGGATAAGAGCCTTATACAGATTTAATATTACCAGTCAATCAAGCATTACTCTTTTCTTTTTCGTTGCTATTTCCAGGGCTGCTCACCATAGAATTAAGTTCATCAGGTGATACCTTTTCATTGTTCTCTTCTTTTACCTGAACTTCTTCGGTATTTTTATTAATCTTCACAGTATTTTGAGGCTCATCATCAAACCTCATAGCTTCATCAATCTCTTTTTTTACCCCACTGGTAGCCTTTTTAAACTCTCTGCTGGCCTTTCCAATAGATTTCGCAACCTCGGGTAATTTTCCGGGGCCTACCACTATCAAGGCTATCAACAATATGAAAATCAGCTCCCAGGGACCTATGTTACCAATAAAGCCGAACATACCTTCAACCTCCACAATACAATACCTGATATCATCATTATAATATTTCAGCATATTTTCCTCTGTACATTGTACTTTTCTTTATTGAGATTGGCAAATGATTTTAGTGGTTTTTATAAAAAATTGCTTTTAATACTGTATCTTCTAAAAAAAAATAGACCAGCACAAAAACTGGTCTCAGTTCAGGTCATATAAGCTGTCAGACAGGTAAGGCAAGTAATTACCAAATAACTCTATTGCGGATTATATGGAATTATTGATTGAGAGAATCAGGCAAAGATCTGCCTTTTTTTGACTGCCATAAGACCAGTAAAAAGACTGGTTCAATTAATAATTCATTACTCTTTTCCCGGTTTTTGTAGTTTTTAAATACAGCTTTATCTTAACTCGGTCGGTATAAAAGCATCAACCAAACCGATTACAAAGGCTGCCAGCACACTACCAAGCAATGATACCGACAAATAACTGGGAATGATAAACTGAGCAATATAAATGACCACGGCTGCTGTAATAAAGCCTACCAGCCCCCGTGAACGAGGAGAGATTTTATCTCCCAGGGCCAATTCAATTAAATAGCCCAAAATTGCTATTACTACTGCAGCAATCAATGCTCCGGTAAATCCTGCTACACTAATGCCTGGAATTAAATAACCCACCAGCATCAGAACCAGAGCAGAGACCACAAAGCGAACTATTACACCAATCCAACTACCACTCATATTAAATCTCCCTTCATCTTTCTCGACATGACTAATGGCCGAGTATTATTACATATTTTATGATTCCTTGATAAATAATATTCTATGCAAATTAGATTATAATTTTTTATATCTATTTATAAATGCAGTTCTGTTCCAAGTTTGAACCAAGCATTTTTGAACAATTATTTTTAGAATATCTTTTGTTCATGTTTTATCTGATCGAGGATTCTGCATATTTTCGGTATCATCAGGCAAGCATTTTATTACTTCCTGAGCCAAAGTTGAAGGATCTTAAGCTTCACCCTCCAGGCACTACTTATGTTCATTTGCTCACGATTAAGCTGGCTTCACTAACGCTCCGATTTTTGATTATTCCAAACTCTCACTCCTGACATCATTATTCATATAACTCTTCACTCAATAGTGGAATTCGCCGTATAGTCTTTGAGAAGCGGGAATAAACTAAATAATACTAAAAACAATTAGGTAGGCAGAGCTTCCATGAAAAATATGGTTCAAGAAAGGAAATAAAATGCAAAGAGACTACCATGACATCAAAATGTGGCAAGATGTAAGCCCAACACAGTGGAATAATTGGAAATGGCAATTAAGCAATCGGATAACAAGCCTGGAAGAACTAAAGCAAGTTGTAAGTCTAAGCCCTGAGGAAGAAGAAGGCGCAAAAAAATGTCTGGAAAACCTTAGAATGGCTATTACTCCATATTACGCTACTTTGATTAATCCTGCAGATTATGATGATCCAGTCAGAAAACAGGCTATTCCAACTCCCATGGAAATTGAAGAAGCTAAATGTGATATGAACGATCCGCTTTACGAAGAAAAAGATTCGCCTATAAAAGGAATTACCCATAGATATCCAGACAGAGTATTATTTTTGATTACTGATCAATGTGCCATGTATTGCCGACACTGCACCCGAAGAAGAATTGCAGGAACCACAGATAGAGCCATGCCGAAAAAGGATTTGGAAAAAGCCATCAGTTATATTGAAAAAACCCCGCAAATCAGGGATGTACTAATTTCTGGAGGCGACAGTCTTCTGCTTAAAGATGAAATAATAGATTATGTCCTGGAAAGGCTAAGGGCAATTGCTCATGTTGAAGTAATCAGATTTGGATCCCGAACTCCAGTGGTAATTCCTCAGAGAATTACCGATGAATTGTGCAGTATTCTGAAAAAATATCATCCCATATGGTTCAATACTCATTTTAATCATCCATATGAAATTACAGAGGAATCAAAAGAAGCCTGCAGGAAACTGGCCGATGCAGGCATCCCTTTGGGCAATCAGACCGTATTGTTAAAGGGGGTTAATGATTGTCCATATATTATCAGAAAACTGGTTCATGAACTGCTCAAGATTAGAGTCAGACCCTACTATCTCTATCAGTGCGACCTGTCCAGGGGTATAGAACACTTCAGAACTCCGGTAAGCAAGGGTATTGAGATCATTGAGCTGTTGAGGGGGCACACATCTGGATTTGCTGTTCCTACTTATGTTATAGATGCTCCGGGTGGTGGAGGCAAAATCCCGGTATCTCCGCAGTATTTAATCTCCCAATCCAATGATAAAGTTATTTTAAGGAATTATGAAGGCATAATCTGTGCTTATACAGAACCGGAAGATAAAAGCAGTCATTGTCAACAATGTGGTTTATGTGAGGAATATATCAGTAAAAAAGCTACCGGAATTGAAAAACTCTTCACAGAGGAGAAAATCAATCTAATACCTCAAAGTAATTTGCGGCTTAGAAAGAGAGAAGAAAAGCATAATAATTAAGTCAGAATGTTCGAGCCATGAAAAATATCGGCACCTGAGCCAGTCATTTCTGTACTCTTACAATAAAATGGTCGTTCGTTCCTTCTGTCCAGGTTTGCACACCGGCGCTCGTAATAGCTTTATCGCTGACAGTTTTATATATTGCCTGATGATTCTTTTGGTCATTATTACTATATTATCCTCAAAGACAAATATTTCTGCTATTATAATGCTGTATTGTTTTTTAGGTATTGGATTTATAGGATCACAATAAGATTCGGAGGCATTATGGAGAACAGAATAATAGACAAACCAAAAATAGAGGAAGCAGTCAGGATGATTCTGGAAGCAATCGGGGAAAAAGCGAGCAGAGAAGGGCTTGTTGGTACACCCAGAAGGGTAGCCAATATGTACGAGGAAATCTTTTCCGGTCTGGATTGTAAGCCCGAACAGTTCCTGGAAGTATTTTTTACCGAATATCATGATGAACTGGTATTGGTAAAGGATATTCCTATTTATTCCATGTGTGAACACCACCTGCTGCCCTTTTATGGAAAAGCCCATGTTGCCTATATTCCTAAAGGAGGAAAGGTAATCGGAATCAGCAAACTGGCCAGGGTAGCTGAAGGCTATGCCAGACGGCCGCAGTTACAGGAAAGATTAACCTCACAAATCGCTGATTGTATCAACGATACCCTGAAACCTTACGGGGTAATGGTGGTAATTGAGGCCGAACATATGTGCATGACCATGAGAGGAATCCGCAAACCCGGAGCCCTGACCGTAACCTCGGCAGTCCGCGGTATCTTCGAAACCCGCTCCGAAACCCGCGCCGAACTCCTGTCTCTTATAATGAAAAATAAATAAGAGAATTCACATAGGACAGAGACTTTGCATTTAATAAACCACGGGTTCGCTTCGCTCACACACGGATAAACACTGATTTTTTTGTTGTCAGTCTGACGGGGTTGTTGATGGGTTGTCGAGGTGTGACAGGTGTGACACCTGCCATTAATGTTTGTTTCAGGATAACGGAAGCTATAGCTTCCGTTATCCTGAAAACTAGAAAAAAAGCAATTTATTAACCATCCGTTCATATTGTAGATTCCAATAAATATAAAAACATTAAAGAAAAAAAATCAGTGTAAATCTGTTAAATCCGTGTGCGAGCGTAGCGAGACCGTGTCAAAAAACACCTTGTTGCGCATTATCTGTCTTATGCGTCAGTGATTTTAGAACAAACCTACTATTTCTCCGTTGGCTTTTATATCTATTTTTTCGGCTGCGGGGGTTTTGCCCAGGCCCGGCATGGTCATTACAGCACCGGCGATGGCCACAATGAAGCCTGCCCCTGCTGATAGTTTTATCTCCCGGATATTTACCCTAAAGCCCTGCGGACGTCCTTTCAGATTGGCATCATCTGACAGTGAATACTGGGTCTTGGCTATACATACAGGCAAATTACCATAACCCAGTTTTTCCAGTTTGGCAATCATGTTATCTGCATCTTTGCTGTAATCCACCCCATCAGCACCATAGATTTTGTCGGCAATAATCTCTATTTTCTTTTTCAATGGCTGCTCAGTTGCATACAGTAAATTAAACTCCGAAGGCTTTTCAGCAGCAGCTATCACTTTTTTAGCCAATTCCAGCCCACCTTCACTTCCCCTGGCCCAGACCTGTGAAACTGCCACTTCCACTCCGAGAGCAGCACATTTCTTTACCACCAGCTCTATCTCCTCCTGGCTATCAGTGGGGAATTCATTTAAAGCCACTACTGCCGGAACTCCAAACAGTCTGATATTTTCCAACTGTTTTTCCAGATTGCCGATACCCTTTTCCAGGGCTTCCATATTGATTTCAGCAAGTTTTTCTTTGGCTACGCCGCCATGATTCTTTAATGCCCTTATACTGGCAACCACCACTACAGCATCAGGTTTTAAATCACCATACCTGCACTTCAAATCAAAGAACTTCTCAGCTCCCAGGTCAGCCCCGAATCCTGCCTCGGTCACCATATAATCCCCCAGTTTTAACCCCATCTGAGTTGCCATCAGGCTATTGCAGCCGTGAGCAATATTGGCAAAAGGTCCGCCATGAATAAAAGCGGGGGTATTTTCCAGGGTTTGTACCAGGTTAGGTTTTATAGCATCTTTCATAAGCAGGGCCATGGAACCTTCTGCTTTCAGATCGCCGGCGGTTACAGCCTCTCCCTCATAGGTATAAGCTACTACAATACGCCTGAATCTCTCCTTCAAATCCATCAAATCAGAGGCCAGGCACAAAACAGCCATAAGCTCTGAAGCCACACTGATATCAAATCCTGATTCACGCGGTACACCATTAATCTTGCCGCCCAATCCTATTACTATATTACGCAAAGCCCTTTCATTCAAGTCCATGGCCCTGCGCAACACTATTTGTCGGGGATCAATATTCAGGGCATTTCCCTGATGTATATGGTTGTCCAATATTGCTGCCAGGAGATTATGGGCTGTGGTAACCGCATGAATATCTCCGGTAAAATGAAGATTGATATCCTCCATGGGAACTACCTGGGAATAACCACCTCCGGCGGCTCCTCCTTTTATGCCAAAACTTGGCCCCAGGGAAGGCTCACGCAAGCCTATTATAGCTTTTTTACCAAGCTTGTTCAGAGCCATACCCAATCCAACTGTATTGGTGGTCTTGCCTTCTCCAGCCGGGGTAGGAGTAATAGCAGTAACCAGAACAAGTTTTCCCGAAGGCCGGTTTTTAATCCGCTCCCACACCTTCAACGATACTTTGGCCTTATATTTGCCATAAAGCTCAATATCATCTTCCGATAAACCAATAATGCCGGCAATTTCTGTTATTGCTTTCATTGTCGCTTCCTGAGCAATTTCTATATCGCTTTTCATTTGTCGATTTTCTCCTTTATTGTTTTTTGTATACCATTGTAACTTATAATTATAATTCGTCCAATATCATTATTTTATCTAAAAAGGAGATTGCAGATATATACGGCAGCAAAGAATCCTGTTATATCTGCAGTCAGGCCGGTAACTATGGAATAACGGTATTTTTTTATGCCAACGGCTCCAAAATACACTGTCAAAACAAAAAAAGTAGTATCAGTAGTCCCCTGCATCACAGATGCCAGCCTTCCAATAAAGGAATCCGGGCCATACACTCTCATTAATTCGGTAGCCAGCCCCAGTACCCCGCTTCCAGACATGGGACGCATTATTGCCAGAGGTAGAACTTCGGATGGAGCACCTATTTGATAAGTTAAAGGAGAGAGAAACTGAGTTAGATAGTCCATTGCCCCCGAAGCTCTGAAAACTGATATGGCCACCATCATACCCACAAGAAAAGGGATTATCTTAACTGCAGTTGTGAAACCCTCTTCAGCCCCTTCTACAAAGGATTCATAAACAGGTACTTTTTTTAGATAGCCATAAATCGGTATAATGAGCAAAAGCAAGGGGATAGCCCATTTGGAAACTAAGGTAAGAATACACAGGAGCATTTATTGGTGCCTCCCCCAGCGGCTTTTACTGCGGAACCAGTAATCAAGAGAAACCGCAATAATCATGGCTATGGCAGTAGCAAAAATACAGGGACCTACTATTTCAGTAGGGTTGGCGGATTCACAAGAAAGGCGTACACCAATTATTGTTGCTGGGATTAAAGTTATACAGGAAGTGTTCAGGGCCAGAAAAGTACACATGGCTTCTGAAGCCTCATCTGACTGGGAATTAAGTTCCTGGAGCTCCTGCATGGCTTTCATCCCGAAAGGTGTAGCAGCATTCCCCAGTCCCAGCATATTGGCACTGAGGTTTAGAATTATCGCTCCCATAGCCGGGTGTTCCGGGGGAACACTGGGAAAAAGCTTGACCATTAAGGGTCTCATCAATCTGGCCAGGCTTTTGACCAGGCCGCCTTTTTCAGCAATTTTCATTATACCCAGCCAGAGCGCCATAATCCCAATCAAATCAAAACAGACTTCAACAGCTCCCTTGGCTGCTCCCAGGGCAGCCTCGGTTACAATTTCAATATTACCGTTAGCAGCAGCTACAATAATTCCCGAAGTCAGGAGTAAAAGCCAGATTAAATTAAGCAAAATCATACCTCCACCAAGTCCGGTCTTTTAGAAGGTATGATTTTTCATGGAAAATTAGAACAACCTATTCCCGGTCATATTATCTTTAAAAACCTACTATTATGTTTCACATAAATTTAATCCGGCATGTCATTCTGTGAATCAGCCAAGCCACCTTAATCGTGAGCAAATAGAACATCATTAGTGCCCGGTGCCCGGAGGGTGAATCTTAAAATACTGCGGCTTTGCCTCAGGAC